>Ga0208017_100012_pt1 | contig 279335 bp, 259 predicted proteins | sample 30_taG_FD_184104 | JGI IMG/M metagenome (GOLD analysis project Ga0208017, IMG submission 184104) | Marine viral communities from Cariaco Basin, Caribbean Sea - 30_WHOI_OMZ (SPAdes) (version 2) | ecosystem: Environmental > Aquatic > Marine > Oceanic | place: Caribbean Sea: Cariaco Basin... | reverse complement strand
ATTGCCAGAAGCGACTATTCTCACGCCGATAAACGTGAAGCGCGCCATCCATCAGAGCGTAGCTTTTAGCTGTCATAACGAAACTCCAAAATGTGTAAGACATGTGTAAGTCTTTTTGGAAGTCTCGTCCTTGCTCAAACCATTGGTATTAAAGGGTTTTTGGCTAATTTTTTAAGGTAGAACTCAATTTTGAGTGCAGCGCGTCTACCAATTCCACCACAGGGGCTCTTTGGCTGCGTCGATTGACGGTCAGCGAAATCGAAGCTCTGTTAGCGAAGCGCTTATCCGCTGGCAACGGCTTTTTCCAATGGCGCCTCCTGCTTCGGACAATCAGTAGAGCGCGCCGCCGCTTCCGGTCTGAAACAGCCAGAGCGGGAAAGCCGCCACGGCCATCAGGCTGCCCAGCGGCAACATGCTGTCGACCGATACCGATTGCCCGCGCCACCGCCAGGATATCGCCACCAATATACCGACAAGGCTGGCCCCGAGAATCACCATCGGCAGCGCCTGCCAGCCCAGCCAGCACCCGATCGCGCCAAGCATCTTCGGATCGCCCGCACCGAGTCCGTCCCGCTTTCTGATTCTCCTGTACACAGCTGCAATCACCGCCAGCGAAGCGAACCCGGTAAGGCCGCCGATCAGACGGTCCGGCAGGCCGGGCTCAAGCGAGAACAGGCCCGCTGCCAGCCCGGACAGCGCCAGCAGCACGGTCAGCCGGTCCGGCAACCAGTGATGCTTTACGTCCAGGGCGGCCAGCGTCATCAGCAGCCAGCCAAATGCCGCACCGGCCAGACCGTCGATATCCGGACTCACCAACAGGGCCAGACCGCCAACAAGGCCGGCGACCAGTTCCGTCGCGATATGGTCGGACGCGATCCTGGCTCCGCATTGCCGGCATTTTCCCCGCTGCAGAAAATAGCTCGCCACCGGAATCAGCTCCCATGCACGCAGCGGATGGCCGCACGTGTCGCAGGCTGAACGCCCCCCGACAACCGACCGGTCCTCGGGCCACCGGACGATCAGCGTCGCCAGAAAACTGCCGATGATCAGTCCGAGCAGCGCACCAAAGAGGGACGGGTAAAAAGCGGGCAACGGGCGCTCCCAATGAAGATTTAAAGGTCGATTGGCACGGTCGGCCCCTGCATTCAATGGCGCAATTGAAAAAGCCGGGATGCGCGCCTATGTGCGTTGCAAGATTCGCGCTTGCTTAACGCGGCGCTCCCAAACCAGAAAGGTCCAAGCATGTCCAGTTCCGATCCGATCGTCATTCTCTCTTACGCCCGCACCCCGATGGGCGGCATGCAGGGCGCACTCGGAGAGGTCAGTGCATCCCATCTCGGTGCCGTCGCGGTCAAGGCTGCGGTCGAGCGCGCCGGCGTGGACGGTGCGGACGTGGAACGCATTTACATGGGCAATGTTTTGTCCGCTGGCCAAGGCCAGGCCCCTGCCCGCCAGGCAGCCATTTATGCCGGCCTGCCGCAATCGGTCGAGGCAACGACGGTCAACAAGATGTGCGGATCCGGCATGCAGGCCGCGATCATGGGTGCCGAAGCCCTAGCTTCCGGCTCGATCGACATGATCGTCGCCGGCGGCATGGAAAGCATGACCAATGCGCCCTATCTGCTGCCGAAGATGCGCAGCGGTGCTCGGCTCGGCCACACCGAAGCAAAGGATCATATGTTTCTCGACGGCCTCGAAGATGCCTATGAACCCGGTCGGGCCATGGGCAGCTTCGCCGAGGAAACCGTCGGCGAATATCAGCTGACCCGGGAAGCCCAGGACGAATATTCGATTGAGTCACTCGCCCGCGCGAAGGCCGCTGTCGAAGGCGATGCCTTTGATGACGAGGTCGTCGCGGTCGAGGTCAAGACTCGCAAGGGCGACGTCACGGTCGACAAGGACGAGCAGCCGCTGAAGGGCAATCCGGACAAGATTCCGCAGCTCCGCCCTGCCTTTGCCAAGGACGGAACGATCACCGCTGCCAACGCCTCGTCCATTTCCGATGGCGCTGCCGCAATGGTGCTGACCCGCGCTAGCGTCGCCGATGCCAAGGGCCTGAAGCCGGTGGCTCGGGTGGTCGCGCATGCCGCCCACGCCCACGCGCCCTCGAAATTCACCACCGCTCCGGTCAAGGCGATAGAGAAGGTTCTCGACAAGGCCGGCTGGTCGGTTGCCGATGTTGACCTGTGGGAAGTCAATGAAGCCTTCGCCTGCGTCGCCATGTTCGCGATGCAGGATATCGGCATCAGCCGCGACAAGCTCAACGTCAATGGCGGCGCAACGGCCCTTGGCCATCCCATCGGTGCCAGCGGCGCTCGGATCATGGTGACCTTGATCGCGGCCCTGAAAAAGCGCGGTTTGAAAAAAGGCGTTGCCGCGCTGTGCATCGGCGGCGGCGAAGCCACCGCAGTCGCACTGGAATTGATCGACTGATCTATTTCAGCGGTTCATCGCCCCAGATATCGGCAACGCTGATATAGCCCTTGCGACCGGTGACGTCGAACAGGCACCAGCCTTTTTCGCATTCGGTCAGACTGCCGACAACGCCCGGCTCGGCTCGCCAGATCACTCTGGTGCCCGATGCCGGCATTGCATGCATGGCGACCGGCTTGCCGCTGGTCGCCAGCACCAGACCGGTTCTGGATGCGCTCAGCAGGCGCGCGTGCATCCACCCCTGCGTTCCTTCATGATCCTCGACCTTTCGCCACGACTTGTAGCGAGCAAGAATCTTCACCGGCAGCTTCTCGCGCTTGTAGATCCACATTGTCGGATATTCGGTGCTGGGACCGGTGCGCATCCGGGCCTCCGGCTCGTCGATCGAGGCCCAATAGGGCGGCTCCTGCTGCGCCGAGGCAGGCGATGACAGGAACAGACCCGAAATCGCAAGAAGCATGAATGCCGGAATACGCATGATGATTGGTTACTCGTCCCCTGATTGCGCAGAGCATAGCCCGAAAGCCAGTACAGCTTCAAGCGCCGCCTGCTTGACCTGAAGCAAAATTCAGGCATAGCCATTTGCCTATGGCAGACTCACCCCCTCTTTCGAATCCCCGTGTTATCATCACCCGCGAATTGTCGGACGCTGTGCAGCAACGCATGTGCGAACTGTTCGATGCAGTCCCCAATTATGCGGATACGCCCTTTTCCCGGGACGATCTGATCGCGGCCATGGCGGACTGCGATGTTCTGGTCCCGACCGTCACCGATCATATCGATGCGGAAATGATCGCCAATGCCCCGGACCGGCTTCGGCTGATTGCCAGTTTCGGCGCCGGAGTGGATCATATTGATCTCGCCGCGGCTCGCGCCAAAAAAATCCTGGTAACCAATACCCCGGGGGTCTTCACCGAAGATACCGCCGACATGACCATGGCTCTGATCCTGTCGGCACCGCGCCGCCTTTCGGATGGCGAAAAACTGATCCGCAGCGGACAGTGGGAAGGCTGGAAACCATCCGGCATGCTTGGCCATTGCATCGGCGGCAAAAAGCTCGGCATCATCGGCATGGGACGGATCGGACAGGCGGTTGCCCGCCGCGCGTCCGGCTTCGGCCTGTCGATTTTCTATCACAATCGCCGCCAGCTGCCGCCCGCCGTCGAGGAATCGCTGCGAGCAAGCTTTGTCGCCGATCTCGACGAGTTGATCCGCGAGTGCGACATCATCACCTTGCACTGTCCTCATACCGCCGAGACCCATGAGATGATCAATGCCGAACGGATCGGCATGATGAACCCTTCCACCTATCTGATCAACAGCGCCCGCGGCGATCTGGTCGATGAGGATGCCCTGATCGAGGCCCTGCAGAACGAGCGCATCGGTGGCGCCGGACTCGACGTCTATCAGAACGAACCGGATATCGATCCCCGCTTTTTGACGCTCAAGAACACCGTGCTGCTGCCGCATATGGGCAGCGCCACTTTTGAAGGCCGCGAAGCGTCGGGAGAACGGGTGATTACCAATATCCGGGTATGGGCCGACGGCCATCGTCCGCCCGACCAGGTGCTCGAAGGCTGGGTCTGAGCTTTCCGTTGAGTCCCCTGCCCGTCTCGACTAGAAATTCGGCGCAATCTGATTCGTACGAGCTTTCGGCCATAATAAGATAACAGCTGCAGGGGATATCATGAAATATTCAGTCAAGTCCTTGGGATTGGCGGCGACCACTGCCCTGCTGGCTTCCCCCCTGCACGCGCAGCAGACGCTCGATCCGGCCATTGCCGATGTTGCCAACAGCGGCGACACGGCCTGGATTTTGACCGCCAGCGCGCTGGTCCTGTTCATGACCCTGCCAGGGCTCGCTCTTTTCTATGGCGGCCTGGTGCGCGCCAAGAATTTTCTGTCGGTGCTGATCCAGTGCATGGCAGTCGTCGGTATCTGTTCCCTGCTGTGGATCGTGGTAGGCTACACGCTCGCCTTCGGTGGCGTGACCAACGGTTTTCTCGGCAATGGCATGAACTGGATGCTCGCCAATCTCGGCAATGTGCGGCAAGCGACGTTCGTTCCGGAATCGAGCTTCGTCCTGTTCCAGATGACTTTTGCCGTCATCACCCCCGCGCTGATGATCGGCGCCTGGGTTGAGCGCGCGCGCTTTGGCTGGGTTGTCGCCTTTTGTGCTCTCTGGTCGCTCGTCGTCTATGCGCCGGTGACGCACTGGATATGGGGTGGCGGCTGGCTCAGCGGCCTCGGCGTTCTGGATTTTGCTGGCGGGATCGTGGTGCACACCACCGCTGGCGTCTCCGCGCTGGTCGTGGCGATCATGATGGGCAAGCGCACCGGCTGGCCGAAAACGATGATGCTGCCGCACAGCCCTGCCCTGACCGTCGCCGGTGCCGCGATGCTCTGGGTCGGCTGGTTCGGCTTTAACGGCGGCTCCGCCCTGACCGCAACCGACGATGCGGCAGCGGCAATCATCAACACCCATGTCGCGGCTTCGGTGGCGGCGCTGGTCTGGATCCTGATCGAGAAATTCAAGGTCGGCAAGCCCACCGCCGTGGGCGTCGCAACCGGCGCGATCGCCGGACTGGCAACGATCACCCCGGCGGCCGGCTTCGTCGGCCCCGGCGCGTCGATCCTCATCGGGGCCTCCGCCTCCATTGTCTGTTTCATGGCCGTGGGCCTGGTCAAAAACGGCTTCAAAATTGACGACAGCCTCGACGTATTTGCGGTCCACGGTGTCGGCGGGATGCTGGGAAGCCTGTTGCTCGCGCTGTTTATCGGCAGCGGCTTTGGCGGCATCGGCTATCCGGAAGGCATGGCCTTTGGCAGCCAGTTTGTCGCCCAGCTGATCGGCGTTGGAGCGGTGGCCATCTGGTCGGCGGTGGCGACGCTGATACTCGGCCTGGGCATCAGCTTCATCCTGCCGATGCGGGCCAGCGAGGATGACGAGCGCGATGGTCTGGATATTGCCAACCATGGTGAACGCGCTTGGGATCTGGACTGAGGGGTTACGTTCTTTCTCCCTAAAGAGAGAAAGCTTCGTCGCTAGGACCGCCTGGGAACTGATCAAAGTTCCAGATGCAGAAACTGGTTAAAGTCGCTCGCGACATAGTCGCCAAACGGCTCGCCATTGCTGAATCCGCGCTTGCGATACAGACTGAGCGCTGCCTCAAATTCGGCGCCAGAACCGGTTTCCAGACCCAGGCGCCGATAGCCTCGCTGCCTTGCTTCGTCGATAATGTGATTGAGGATCGCCAGGCCGACGCCCTTGCGCAGATGCCGGGAGTCGGTGCGCATCGACTTGATCTCGCCGGTTGATGGCGACAGTTGCTTGAGGGCGCCGATGCCCATCAGTTCCCCACCGTCCCAGGCGGTCCAGACCGAAATGTCCGGCCTCTGCAAACCCGAAAGGTCCAGCGCATAGACGCTGTCAGGCGGCGAGTTTTTGTGCATTCCGGCAAGATGAACGGCCAGCAGGTTCTGCACCTGCCGGCCGTTCAGATCGTCGAGCCGGATGTCCAACTCAGTCGCCAGTCAGGATACGGTCCATCAGCTGCTGCACCGTCGGCACGAAGCCGTTGGAATAGAAAGGATCGGTCCCGAAATTATAGGCGCCATGGCCGGCAAACATCAGATGCTCCTCGACCGGTGCGCCATGAACGATTTCCTGCAGGCTTTTCTGAATGCAGAAACTGCGCGGATCGGCGAGCCGCCCGGTGCTGTTATTGTCATGGTCCTTCCAGGCGGAAAAACCGCAATGCGACAGACAGCCCATGCAGTCGGCCTGGTCCTTGCGAATCATCTTCGATTCTTCCGGCGTCGCGAAAACCAGCGTATTGTCCGGTGTTTTCATCGCCATGGTAAAGCCAAGGCCATCCCATTCGCGCGCGCGCAGCAGATCGTTGCGCGTCACCCAAAAATTCTTGCCCTTGATGCCGACATCAAGCTGGTGGGTATGCTCGCCTGCCTTCTCGGTCGAATAGGGAATCTGGCGCTCCGACCGGGCTTCCAGACTGCGCAGAAATTCGTTGCGAACCGCAGAGCTGTAGAAACCGGTCGGCGAGAATTTGTGCAGCAGGATATCGCCTTCCTTGATCTTGGTCAGCTCGCTCTTCCAGCTTTCCGGAATCGGGCTTTCCTTGGTCAGCAAGGGGCGCGTACCGAACTGGAAGGCGATCTGGCCCAGCTCCTCGCTGTCGATCCAGTCCTGCCAGTCACGCAGATGCCAGACACCGCCCGCCATGATGATCGGCACGCTGTCGGCAATGCCTTCTCCGCGCATCGTCTCGCGCAAGGCCTTGACCCGTGGATAGGGATCTTCCGGCTTTCTCGGATTTTCGGCGTTGGACAGGCCATTGTGCCCGCCAGCGAGCCACGGATCTTCATAGACCACGGCAGCCATCAGATCGGGAACCTTGTGATAGGCCCGCTTCCACAGCGCCCGGAAGGCGCGAGCGGAGCTGATGATCGGCAGATAGTTCACGCCATATTGCTGCGCAATTTCGGACAGCTTGTACGGCATGCCGGCACCGCAGGTAACGCCGGCGACCATGCCTTTGGTTTTTTCCAGGACACCTTCCAGCACCTGCTGCGCGCCGCCCATTTCCCACAGGACGTTGATGTTGATCGCGCCCTTGCCATTGGCAATCTCATGGGCGCGGGTGACCTGTTCGACCGCGCCGTCTATCGCATATTGGATCAGTTCCTGGTGCCGCTCCTCGCGTTTGCGGCCATGATAGATTTGCGGGATGACATTGCCATCCTCGTCATAGCTGTCCGCATTGACGGCAGAGACGGTGCCAATGCCACCGGCGGCGGCCCATGCACCCGAACTTGCGTGATTGGTGGCGGCGACGCCTTTTCCACCCTCGATCAGCGGCCATACTTCCCGACCGTTATACTGAATGGGTTTTAAGCCCTTGAACAATGAAATCTCCTCTTATCCCCAAATGCCGATATAGACGGCAGTGCATCAAAATGCTCGTAAAAACTCTGTTATGAAATTCGTGATCGAGGCGCACCAAAATCCGAGCGCCCCAGCGCATGGCCGTACAGCAGGCCATAGCGGCCCAGCATCTTGCTTTCATTATATTCTGCCTGGGCCTTGGCCCTGTTCTGCATCCCCAGATCTTCGCGCAACTGCTGGTGCTGGATCAATGTGGTCAGCGATTCGAGAAACTTGCTCTCGTCATCCAGCGGTTTGATAAATCCCCGATTGGCCTGCGAGACCATCGATTTGATATCGCCGACATCCGTTGCCACCACCGGCAGGCCGGCGGCCATCGCCTCGATCAGGGAAATCGGAAACTGCTCACTGTCCGAAGACAAGGCAAAAATGTCGAAAAGACCGATATAGCGCGCCGGGTCGGCAAGAAAGCCGGGCATCAGCAAGCGATTGCCGAGGCCGGCCCGCTCGGCCTCCTCCACAATGGCGTCCCGTTCCGGTCCTTCGCCAACGATCACCAGACGAACATTCTCGCCAGCGGCAGCGCAGGCCCGCACCAGCCGCGGCAGATTCTTGATTGCGCGCAATCCGGCCACTGTGCCGACGACAACCTCGCCGTCGCGCTTGACGAAACCGGGCAAGGCCCCGCGCTGCGGTTTTTTCTCAAACCGTTTTACATCGATGCCGTTGGGAATGCGGTGAATTTTCTGCTCCGGCTGTTTCCAGACATCCCTGGCAATTCCCGCCAGTTGCTCGGACGGAACGACCAGCCCCTGCGCCGCACCCAGAGCGAATGTGCGGAACCAGTTTCTCTTCCAGTTGAGCTTGGTCTGCTCGTCTTGATTGAAGCCGTCCTCATGATGGATCAGCGGCGGCAGGCCTTCCACACGGGAGAACAGGGTCCGCGCCATCACCCCGTCCATTGATCCCCAATTGTAGGACAGGATCAGATCAAACTGCCGGAAATAGGTGACGAACGCGCGATAGCGCTTCAGCGACGGCTTTCCGGCGAGCGATGGCGCATCCTTTGGAAAGGCTGCCTTGATATTCCGGTCAATCGCATCGCGAGCGGACAGACTGTCTGGCTCGGCAGACAAGATGACATGTTCGGCGGCATCACCGAAATGATTCATCAGCCGAACGGCACGCGCTTCCTTGCCGCCTAGATTGAACGTGCTGTGCAGATGCAGGATCTTGGCTGGCTTCATTCGGTTTTCATATCCGGCTGGCTTACGTCATTCAGTCGACGCGTTGGAGCAACTGGTTGATCGCGTCAAGCGAGGCGGGCTCTTCCAGCGTCGGCGCATGGCCGACGCGCGGCACCGTCACCAGCTCGGCCTTGTCCAGTTTTTCCAGCATTTTCTGCGCGGTCTGGTCGCTGAACAGGTCTGACAATTCCCCGCGCAAAATCAGCGTCGGAACCTCTCTCATATTTTCCAGCGCATTCCACAGCGCTCCGCTGCCACCGCCCTTGCCATCAAATGGCTCGGCAATCTTCATGTCATAATCCAGCTTGATCCGGCCCGAGCTGTTCATGCGGTACAGCTTCTTGGCAAAGGCGATCCAGTCCTTCAGAGTGAAATCCGGGAAAATATCGCTGTTATTTTCTGCCAGGTCGCGTCCGGCATGGGCCCAGGTATCAAAGCTCCGGCCCTGGCCGACATTGGCGGCGATCCGGTCCAGCCCCCTCTGGTCGAGCTCCGGCCCGATATCGTTCAGCAGTGCACCGGCGACGCGGGCCAGATCGATCTTGGCCATCAACATCGTCACAACGCCGCCCAGTGAGGTGCCGAAGAAAATGGCCCGGGGAATTTCCAGTTCCTCCATCAGCATGATGATATCCGAAACATATTGTTTCGGGTTATAGGTGCTGCTGTCCTTGGCATATTCGCTGTCGCCGCGGCCGCGCAAATCGGCGATCACAATTCGGCGCTCGCCGTTGAACAGCGTGCCAAGATGGCGGAAATCCCGGGCATTGCGGGTTAGCCCCGGTATGCAGATGACCGGTGTTTTACCGCTGTCGGACGGATAATCCCAGGCGTGCAGTTTCAATCCGTCATCGGATTCCCAGTATATGTCCTGATATGATTTTTCTTCACTCATCCTGCGTCTGGCCTTGTGTTCGCACTTGCTGCGCGACCGATTAGCCGCCAGTGTTGGAAAATGCCATATAAACCGCAATCCGAACCCGACAAGAGCGTCTATCAGCCCGATGTCCAGATCACCCGCCTGGGAGAGAAAATCGGCGATCCGGTAGCAGCAGCCGATTTTCCCGAGCATATTCTCCGCTTCAGAAATGACCGATGGGACCAGAGCGTCGGGCTGCACACGCTTGGCGACGAACAATGGATTGCCCATTTCGGCAAGTTCGAGCCGCTGGCCGGCAATCTCGATCCACCACTCGCGCTTCGCTATCACGGCCACCAGTTCCGCACCTATAATCCCGAGATTGGTGACGGCCGAGGTTTTCTGTTTGCGCAACTGCGGGACCATGAGAATCGTCTGATGGATCTCGGGACCAAGGGCTCCGGGCCGACACCATGGAGCAGGGCCGGCGATGGCCGACTGACCCTCAAGGGGGCGGTCCGCGAAATTCTTGCCACCGAGATGCTTGAGGCGCTTGGCGTCAATACCTCAAAGACATTCTCTGTGGTCGAGACGGGGGAAAAATTGACCCGTGGCGACGAACCCTCGCCCACCCGCTCTGCGGTCATGGCCCGGTTGAGCCATAGCCATATCCGGATCGGCACTTTCCAGCGGATCGCTTTTGAAAAAAATGAAGAGCTGATGCACCGGCTGGTCAGCTATTGCCTCGACCAATATTATGGCGGCATACAGACCGATGATCCGGCGACCGAATTGTTTGAAAAGGTGGCGCAGCAGGTCGCCAGGCTGGCCGGGTCCTATATGACCGCGGGCTTCGTCCATGGCGTTCTCAATACCGACAATATCAATATCACCGGCGAAAGCTTTGACTATGGCCCGTGGCGGTTCACTCCTTATTGGGAACCGGGATTTACAGCGGCCTATTTCGACCATGAAGGGCTCTACTGCTTCGCCCGGCAACCCGAGGCCCTGCACTGGAATCTCGCACAATTGGCGAGTGCTCTGCGTCTGATTGCCGATAGCGAACCGCTGGTGGCTACGCTGGAAGGCTTCCCGAAAGCTTATGGCACCGCCTTCACCGAACATTTCTGCTGGCGGCTGGGCATCGAGTCCGGTGGATTTGAAAAGGATCGCGATCTGGTGGTGGCGGCGGAAAAGGGACTGGCGCAAAAAACCGTCGAGATTGACCGCTTCTTCTTCGACTGGGGAAAGGTCGCGGACCTCGCCAGCCCCGAAGACATGTCTCCCGAATTTTCCGACTTTCGCAGCCTGATCGCAGATCGCTCGCGCAGCCGGGTACCGGTCAGCAAACACTGGCAGCAGCCGACCCCCTGTTCGATGCATATCGAGGAAGTGGAGTCGATCTGGGCGGCCATCTCCGAGAACGATGACTGGACCCCGCTTTCGGGAAAAATCGAGAATATACGCGATATGGGAATTGCATTGCGCAGAGGCTGAACCAGGCTGGTCCGATGGCGAGACACTGCAAGAAATCCGCGCAGGAGCGCTGGATTTTTAACCTATGGTCTATCGCCCCGGATATGCCCTATAGAGCCCAGACATATTGAATAGATCATAAACAGAGGCTGATTTGAGCGACCTGATATCCATCGAACCCGCAACGGGAGCCACACTGTGGACCGGAACCAGCGGCGACGCCGACGCCGTGGTGACCCGGGCGCGCGCAGCCTGGCCGGGCTGGGCGGCGACCGCGCTGATCAAGCGGATCGAGGCTGTGCGGCGCTATTCCAACCGGATCCGGACAAGCGGCGATGAACTGGCCGAGCTGATCTCGCGCGAAACCGGCAAGCCGCTCTGGGAAGCCCGCACCGAAGTGGAATCAGTGGTCAAAAAAGTGGATATCTCGGTCAACGCCTTTGCCGAGCGCACCCCGCAACGCCAGCTGCCGAGCGCGCCCAATATGCGGGCAGCCCTGCGCCACAAGCCGCACGGCGTTCTCGCGGTACTCGGCCCATATAATTTTCCCGCCCATCTGCCCAACGGGCATATCGTTCCGGCGCTCATTGCGGGCAATACAATTGTCTTCAAACCGTCGGAGAAGACTCCGGCCGTTGGTCAATATCTGGTCGATACGTTTGAAAAGGCCGGCTTTCCTCCCGGCGTTGTCAATATATTGCATGGCGGTCCAACCACCGGCAAGCAGCTGACCGCCAACGAAGGGCTGGACGGCGTGCTGTTTACCGGTTCGGCCCGCACCGGCATTGCCCTCAACCGCCAGTTTGCCACCCGCCCGGACAAGATACTGGCTCTGGAAATGGGCGGCAACAACCCGATCATCGCCTGGGATACGGACGATATCCACAGCGCTGCCGTGCTGATCGTGCAGTCAGCCTTTCTGAGCGCAGGCCAGCGCTGCTCGGCGGCAAGCCGGCTGATCGTCAAGGATACGCTCTATGATCGTATCATCCGCGAGGTGAAGCATATTTCGGACCGCCTGATCATCGACGAACCCTTTGCCTCGCCTGCCCCGTTCATGGGACCGGTGATCGACAATGAAACCGCCGACGGCCTCACCGAGAGTTTTCTGGCCCTGATGAGCCATGGCGGCAAGCCGATCAAGCATATGGCGAGACCGGTCGCTGGTCGCCCCTTTCTTACGCCGGGTATCATCGATGTCACCGATCTCGAAGAACGACCCGACATCGAGCTATTCGGGCCGATCCTGCAGGTTGTCCGCGTCGCGGATTTCGAGGAAGCGATCGCGGAGGCCAATAATACGCGCTACGGCCTGTCATCGGCGCTGGTCGGTGGCACGGCCCAGCAATATGACCAATATTGGGCGAACAGCAGAGCGGGGATCGTCAACTGGAACAAGATGACCGTCGGCGCTTCATCAGAGGCCCCTTTCGGCGGCATCGGCCTTTCCGGCAACCATCGGCCCAGCGCCTATTATGCGGCGGACTATTGCGCCTATCCGGTTGTCTCGATGGAAGCGGAGCAGGCTCGTGCGTCGATCGGCGTTGGCCTGAAGGACGAAACGATTGTCGAACCGGACGAGGCCGCTCCCGCCAAATAGCTGAGCTTAGGCAGCCCCAAAAACTTCTGTTTTGAACATGCGGCCCGATACGCGCATATCGGCTGCATGGAAAATATAACAAACAAGGCTGCCGCTGCGGGCAGGGTCTATCTCGTCGGCGCCGGTCCCGGTGATCCGGAACTGCTCACTCTGAAAGCAGCCAGACTGCTCGAAAGCGCCGACGTGATCGTCCATGACGGCCTGGTCAGCCAGGAAATCCTGGATATGGCATCATCGTCCGCCCGTCTGGTGTCGGTCGCCAAGAAACGCTCCCTGCACAGCGTGGCCCAGGACCAGATCAACCAGATTCTGGTTAGCGAAGCCGCCAAGGGCCATCTGGTCGTGCGGCTCAAGGGCGGCGACCCGTTCATTTTCGGACGCGGCGGCGAAGAAGCCGACGATTGCAAGGCAGCCGGCGTGGATGTCGAAATCGTTCCCGGTATCAGCGCCGCCCTTGGTTGCGCTGCCCAGGCCCGCATGCCGCTCACGCATCGCGATACCTCGAGCGCGGTTTCCTTTGTCGCCGGCCAGTGCAAGGGCCTGTCCGACCAGAACTGGTCCGGCCTTGCTGGCAAGGGTCGCACGCTGGTGATCTATATGGGTGTCGCCAATGCCGAGGCGATCGTTGAAAAATTGATCGCCGATGGCGCCTCGCCCGATCTGCCGGTAGCGGTCCTCGAAAATGGCACGCGCAGCGATTTTCGCGCGCTGCGGACGCTGCTGACCGACCTCGGCGATCTTGTCCGGCGCGAAAATGTCCGCAGCCCCGCCTTGCTGGTCGTGGGCGAGGTTGCTCGCTATGGCGACGCCGAAAACAAGTTTCGCGAATTTGCTCGAATGGCAGGAGTCGGCGCATGAAAATCTTGACCGGGAATGATCTCAAAACCGGCGACGTGATCTGGTGGACCGGCCTCGACTGGTCGCGCTTTGTCCGGGATGCAACCGATGTCGGCGACCAGGGTGAAGCGATCCTGCACCGCGAGGAAGCCGCTCGCCGGGTGAATGCGCCTTATATTATCGACGCCGAACAGACCGATGACGGCCCGCGACCGGGTCATATCAAGGACCGGGTGCGCGCGCTCGGACCGACTGTTCGTCCCGACCTGACATTGAAACCGGCCGATCCCGACGCCGGCGAATGGGTGATCTGACATGTATCAATATGACCAATATGACCAGAAGATGGTCGACACGCGGGTCGAGGAATTTCGCGACCAAGTAAAGCGTCGGATTGCCGGTGAGCTGACCGAGGACCAGTTCAAGCCGCTGCGGCTGATGAACGGCCTCTATCTGCAGCTGCATGCCTATATGCTGCGCGTTGCCATTCCCTATGGCACGCTGAGCAGCAAGCAGATGCACATGCTCGCTCATATCGCACGCAAATATGACCGCGACTATGGTCATTTCACCACGCGCCAGAATCTCCAGTATAACTGGATCAAGCTGGCCGATGCCCCCGACATTCTCGCCGACCTGGCGACTGTCGAGATGCACGCGATCCAGACCAGCGGCAATTGCATCCGCAATATCTCTTCTGACCAGTTTGCCGGCGCGACCGCCGACGAAGTTACCGACCCGCGCCCCTGGGCAGAGCTGCTGCGGCAATGGTCCAGTTTCCACCCGGAATTTTCCTATCTTCCCAGGAAATTCAAGTTCGCGGTGATCGCCAGCGATACCGACCGCGCTGCGATGCGGCTGCACGATATCGGCATCCAGCTGGTGCGCAACGATGCTGGCGAACTGGGCGCAAAATTCTTCGTCGGTGGCGGCATGGGCCGGACCCCGATGATCGCTCCGGAAATCCGCGACTTTGTCCCGGCGGACGAGCTGATCAGCTATGCAGAGGCCTGCCTGCGCGTCTACAACCGCTACGGCCGCCGCGACAACAAGTACAAGGCGCGGATCAAGATCCTCGTCCACGAACTCGGCAAGGAAGAATATAGCCGCCAGGTCGAGGAAGAATTCGGCCATATGAAAGGGCTGGGACTCAACCCTCCCGTGGAAGAACTGGAGCGGATTACCGAATTTTTTGCCGTTCCGCCATTTGATGCACAAGCCAGCGACGATCTTGATCTGTCCGATCCCGATTTCGCGCTTTGGGTCGACCAGAATGTTTCGGAGCACAAACAACCCGGCTATGCGATCGCGACGATCAGCCTGAAGCCGCGCGGCGGCATTCCCGGCGACGCGACCTCGGCACAGATCGACCTGATGGCGGATCTGGGCGAACAATATAGTTTTGACGAGCTGCGCGTTACGCACAGCCAGAACATCGTCTTGCCTCATGTCAAAAAGAGCGACCTTTACGCGGTCTGGCAGAAGCTGGACGAGGCTGGTCTGGCTCCCGCCAATCTCGACCTGATCACCGACAGCATTGCCTGCCCGGGTCTCGACTATTGCAGCCTCGCCAATGCCCGCTCGATCCCCCTCGCCCAGAAGATCAGCGAACGGTTCGCCGATCTTGGCCGACAGCGGGAACTGGGCGAGCTGAAGCTCAAGATATCGGGTTGCATCAACGCCTGTGGCCATCACCACGCCGGCCATATCGGCATATTGGGCGTCGACCGCAAGGGCACGGAAAATTACCAGCTGCTGCTCGGCGGCTCCGGCGCCGAAGACGCCAGCCTTGCCAAGATTACCGGCCCCGGCTTCACCGAGGACGGAGTGATCGACGCGATCGAAACGGTGACCGACCTCTATCTCGCGCAGCGCGAGGAGGGAGAACGGTTCATCGATACCTATCGCCGTGTCGGCATGGAAAAGTTCAAGGAGGCCATATATGGTTGATGCTATCCGCTTGCGCGATGACGATGTTCATGAGGAACCAGCGGTTTCGCTCGATTCCTTTCTCGACCAGTCCAACGCCACCGCCGTGCGCATCGAAGCCGGTGAGGACGCCCGGGAATTGCTGCCCCATCTCGATCGCCTGTCGCTGATCGAAGTCAGCTTTCCCGTATTTGGCGATGGTCGCGGCTATTCCTCCGCCCAGATCCTGCGCGAGGCCGGTTATACCGGCGAATTGCGCGCCAGCGGCGATGTGCTGGTCGACCAGATTGCCTATATGCGGCGCTGCGGCTTTGATGCCTTTGCGCCCGATGCACCGATCAACGCCGAAGATATGAAAGCCGCGCTGGCTCGCTACGAGCATGTCTATCAGGCGACCTCTGACCAGCGCACCCCGATCTGGAGTCTCCGTCATGGCTGAAGCAGCACGCAAGATCGACACGATCGATGTCCGTCCCGATTTCACCCAGGCCGATGCCGATGCCCTGAACCAGCGGTTCGAGGGCGTGGACACGTCCTCGATGCTCAAGGCCCTGTTTGACGAACGTCAGCTCGGCGAGGTCGCGGTGGTCTCCTCCTTCGGTACCGAAAGTGCGGTGCTGCTTCATCTCGTGGCAGCGGTCGACCCGACTATTCCGGTCACCTTTGTCGACACGCTGAAAATGTTTCCCGAAACGCTCGCCTATCGCGAGATGCTGGTCAGGACTCTGGGCCTGAAGAACAGCAATGTGGTCGCACCCGATCCCGCCGTGCTTGCCGAAAAGGACGAAAATGGTCTCCGCTGGTCCTATGATCCCGATGGCTGCTGCGAAATCCGCAAGGTGGAGCCGCTGGCCCGCGCCAAGGCCGGTCTCAACAGCTGGATTTCGGGCCGCAAGGCGTTCCAGTCGGTGACCCGCAACAATATTCCCCGGTTCGAGATTGACGATGGACGCCTGAAGATCAACCCGCTCGGCGACTGGATCAAGGACGATCTCGAAGCCTATTTTGAGAAGCATGACCTGCCGCGCCATCCGCTCGAAGCGGAAGGCTATCTCTCCGTCGGTTGCGCGCCCTGCACATCTAAGGTGCTGCCGGGCGAAGACCCGCGGGCGGGCCGCTGGCGCGGATGGGACAAGTCCGAATGCGGCATTCACGAGGAAGTGACCCCGCTGCCTAATGCTGATGACAAGGGCGCCAACGACCCGATTTTCTAGCGCCGGATTCGCTCCCGGAAATGGACGGAAGAACCCTCTTGCGCTAGATTTGCGGAACCTTGCGGCGCGTGAAGATCAGCGCGATGACGAAGAAGAACAGGCCGATGGTGACGACAACGCCGGCCAGCAGCCAGTCGCGCAACAGGCCATAGTCGGGCCGGACATTCCCCGGATTGGCGATCTCGTAGCGAATCGCGATCCGCTCGCCAATCTCGGGCAGAGGTTCGGGCACGGGTTGCCCTGCCTCGACCTGATATTGCCGGCCCTGCCCGCTGATGAATCGCACCGTCGGATAATAGGAGGTGGTGGTCCTGGTAAAGCCATCCGAATCTTTCATGCTTCCGAATTGCTTGCGCATCGCCATTATTTCCCCCTGCGCGCTCTCGCTGCCGCTGCGGAACTGCCAAGTGTCGACGGCAATGGCTATGCCCAGCAACAGGACCAGCGACACTACCGAGAAAAGCAGGATTCGAAGCCAGATATTCATGAAATTGCCGCTCCCTTGTCCGCCTTGTCCGCGCCCGGCCTGGCCGGATGGAATAACTGCCCGGCAATTCCGGTCTAATATTCCTCCGGCCCCTCGTCATAGGCAAGATCGCCGAATTTGGTGAACTCGCTCAGGAAGCTGAGGTTGATATTGCCGGTCGAACCCTGACGGTTCTTGGCGACGATGACGGTCGCCTTGTTGACCTTGCTCTGGTGATCGGTTTCCCACGCGGAATATTTGGCGATCTGTTCCGGCGTCGAATTGCCGTCAGGCTGGTCGGGCCTGATCGCGAGATGATAATATTCCTCGCGAAAAATGAACATGACGATATCCGCGTCCTGCTCGATCGAGCCGGATTCGCGTAGATCGGACAGTTGCGGACGCTTGTCTTCACGGCTTTCCACCGCCCGGCTCAGCTGCGACAGCGCCATCACCGGAACCTGCAGTTCCTTCGCCAGCGTTTTCAGGCCGCGGCTGATTTCCGAAATCTCGTTGACCCGGTTGTCATTCGCCCGGCCCGACCCCTGCAACAGTTGCAGATAGTCGACCACGATCAGCCCGATGCCCTGACGCCGTTGCAGCCGCCGCGCCCGGGTCCGCAGAGCGGCAATGGTCAGCGCCGGCGTATCGTCGATAAACAGCGGCAGGTCCTGCAGCTCGCGCGAGGCGATCGCCAAACGGTGCATCTCGTCGCGACTGATCGATCCCATGCGCAGTTTTTCCGAGCTGATCTCGGCCTGCTCGGACAGAATTCTGGTGGCCAGCTGGTCGGCCGACATTTCCAGGCTGAAAAAGGCGGTCTTGGCGCCCAGCGAGTCTTCCGGCGCAATCCCGTCCTGCATGTCGCGCAAATAGCGATGGGCCGCGTTAAACGCGATATTGGTGGCCAGTGAGGTCTTGCCCATGCCCGGGCGTCCCGCAAGGATGAGCAGATCGCTTCGGTGCAGACCGCCCATTTTGGCGTTGATGTCGGTCAGGCCAGTGGTAATGCCGGAGACCTTGCCGCCACTGTTGAACGCGCGCTCGACATTGTTCAGCGCTTCGGTGGATGCCTGCAGGAACGACCTCACGCCGCCCTCCTGCGCCTCGCCCTCGGAGACCCGATAGAGCGCGGTTTCCGCTTCCTCGATCTGCTCCTTGGGATCGACAGTCTCGCTGGTATCCAGCGCGCTTTCCACCAGCGTCCGCCCGACACTGACCAGTTCGCGGAGCAGCGCCAGATCATAGATCTGGTTGGCAAAATCGCGGGCCCCGATCAGGCCGGCACCATCGCCGGTCAATTTGGCGAGATAGGATGGACCGCCTAGCGCCTTCATCGCTTCATCCGACTCGAAATAGGGCTTCAGCGTTACCGGCGTGACCACCATATTCTTGTCGAGCAGCTTCAGCGCCTGTTCGTAAATCCGCCCGTGCAGCGGCTCGTAAAAATGTTCCGGCCGCAAGCGGATCTGCACATCTTCCGCAACGCGGTTGTCGATCAGCAGCGCGCCAAGAAAGGTCGCCTCTGCCTCGACATTGCGCGGCAGGCGCTGTCCATCACTCTCGTCATTCTGAAAACGCATCAATTCGGCCATGGCTCTTCATCGACGCTGAATCGATTCTCGGCAAGAGGTCCCGCGAAAAAATTGATAAAGGCCGGGGACAGTCCTGTGGACAAGAGACTGTCATGGGCAGAGCTGCAAAAAACCTTGTCCTGAGACCGGTGCTGCGGCAACAGGGCGCAATGTCCGATCCGCGCATCATATCCGTCGAGCTTGATGAAGCCACGATCCTGTGGCGCAATGCCGATATCGAGCAGGAACGGCGGATCGCGATTTTCGATCTGATCGAGGAAAATTATTTCAAGCCGCTCAAACAGCATGAGGATGGCTATGCCGGACCCTATCAGCTCCAGCTCAGCGTGCAGGAAGGCCGGCTGGTGATTTCGATCGGACGGGAGAATGGCGAGCCGCTGGAGACGCTGATCCTGGCGCTTGGCCGTTTCCGGCGACCAATCCGCGATTATTTCGCGATCTGCGACAGCTATTACCAGGCGATCCGCAAGGCCAGCGCAGCGGAAATCGAGACGATCGACATGGCCCGGCGCGGGGTTCACGATCAGGGCGCGGAGCTGCTCGTCGAGCGGCTCGAGGGCAAGATCGACGTTGACTTCAAGACCGCCCGGCGTCTCTTCACTTTGATCTGCGTATTGCATATCAAGAATTGAATGATATTTCCGCTGCGTATCAGGGAGCCAGGGTGGCCAATCGGGACATGAGAAAAACCATGCTGAGCCTTGCCACGATTGTCGTGGTGCTGCTGGTCATCACCTTCATCCTGCGCAATATCACCGTTGGCTGGGCCCCGGCGCGTGATCAATATCCGGTACAGGGTATCTCGGTCGATGACAGCAATGGCGACATCACCTGGCATGTTGCCGGCGCCACCGGCGTCGACTTTGCCTATATCAGGGCCACCGCGGGGGCGGAGAAACGCGACCGGAATTTCGCGGCCAATATCAAGGGCGCCCGGGAAGCCGGCATCCGCTATGGCGCGTTTCACAGCTATTCGCTCTGCCGCCTCGCCACCGACCAGGCGACCAATTTCGTGACCACCGTTCCGCGCGGCGAATATATGCTGCCACCTGCGGTTCGGCTGGCCTTTGACGATGACTGCGGCGACCGGCCCGGTCGCGCTCTGGTGCTCAGCGAGCTCAACACGTTTCTCAACCAGATCGAATCCCACAGCGGCAAGCCGGCGATTATCGAGGTGTCGCGCGACTTTGAGGAACTGTACAATATCAGCAGCGGTATCGACCGGACATTCTGGCTCGAGGCCAATTTTTTCCCGCCCGACTATGCCACCAAGCCCTGGGTGATGTGGCGCGCGTCCGACATGCGCCGGATCAGCGGGGTTGACGGCCCGGTAAACTGGAACGTAGTGCGACCATGATCATCGACAGGAACCCGATATGAGCATTTTATCCGACCGCTGGATCCGCAACGAAGCGAAACATTCCGGCATGATCGAACCTTTTGTCGAAGGCCAGAAACGGGAAGGATGTATCAGCTACGGCCTGTCATCCTATGGCTATGATGCCCGGGTATCGGATGAATTCAAGATTTTCACCAATGTCGACAATGCGATTGTCGATCCCAAGAATTTTGCCGAGAACAGCTTTGTCAACCGCAAGACCGACTGCTGCATCATCCCGCCGAACAGCTTTGCGCTGGCCCGCACGGTGGAATATTTCCGGATTCCGCGCGATGTGCTGGTGATCTGCCTGGGCAAGTCTACCTATGCGCGCTGCGGCATCATCGTCAACGTCACGCCGCTGGAACCGGAATGGGAGGGGCATGTCACGCTGGAATTTTCCAATACCAGCCCCCTGCCCGCCAAAATCTATGCCAATGAAGGCGCTTGCCAGTTTCTGTTCCTCAAGGGCAACGAACCGTGCGAGACCAGCTATGCCGACCGGGCCGGCAAATATATGGGCCAAAAAGGTGTGACTCTGCCGAAACTGTAGGCCATATATGGCACGAAACAGCAGGAGCGCCGCAATGTCCGAAGCACCCGAATTTGACGTCATCATCTATGGTTCCACCGGCTATACCGGACGCCTTGTTGCCGAATATATGGCGCAGCAATATGGAACGTCCGGCGATGCTCCGAAATGGGCGATGGCAGGCCGCAATCTCGAGAAACTGGAAGAGGTGCGCGATCTGATTGGTGCGCCCAAGGAGACGCCGCTGGTGGTGGCCGATTCCGACGATCCGGCATCGATCGACATGATGGCGAGCCGGACCAGGGTCGTGCTGACCACCGTTGGTCCCTATCAGCTTTATGGTGATGAAGTTGTCGCGGCCTGTGTGCGGCATGGTACCCATTATGTCGATCTGTGCGGCGAGCCGGGCTGGATGCGGGCGATGATCGACGAACATCAGAAAGCAGCTGAAGAATCCGGCGCACAGATCTGTTTTTCCTGTGGTTTTGACTCCATCCCGTTCGATCTCGGGGTCTGGATGCTGCAGCAAGAGATGAAGAAGCGCTACGGCAAGCCCGCTACCAGGATTCGCGGACGGGTCCGCTCGATGGAAGGCACTTTTTCGGGCGGCACGGCAGCCAGCCTGAAGGAGACGATGAAAGCGATCGCCAGAAATCCGGGCCTTGTGAAGATATTGGGCAGCAGCTTCGGCCTGACCCCCGGTTTCAAGGGCGCCGACCAGCCCAATATGATGATCCCGAAATATGACAAGACGATCGACAGCTGGGTCGCGCCGTTCATCATGGCGCCGATCAATACGAAAAATGTCCACCGGACGAACTTTCTTCTCGATTTTCCCTATGGAAAAGACTTTCAATATGACGAAATGGTTGTCACCAGCCCCGGTGACCTTGGCAAGCAGGCGGCCGAGATGGTCGCCAAGGCCAATCCGTTTGCCGGCGACGACACGCCCAAGCCGGGCGAGGGCCCGACCAGGGAACAGCGCGAAAATGGCAGCTATGACATCATTTTCATCGGCGAAACGACAGATGGCGAAACCGCCAGCCTGTGCGTCAAGGGAGACAAGGACCCCGGCTATGGATCGACCTCCAAGATGATCGCGGAATCGGCGCTCTGCCTGGCCCAGGACAAACTCAAAAAGGGAGGAGGAATCTGGACCGCCGGCGCGCTGATGGGCGAAAAGCTGGTCAAGCGTCTGAAAGCCAAGGCCGGCCTGAGTTTTATCGTGGAAAGCTGACCATTCTCAGCAACCATTCAGGTGTTGGTGCCCTATAGGGGGCACACATGAAAACCTGCCCTTGCCCCTTGAAACCCGGTTTCTCAAAACAAATTTATTATCATCATGTTGAATCGCCTGTTACGAAAAAGAAAACCTGCCCGACCGATTGACACCGCCTCCGTCCCGGAAGGGCGGCGGATCTATGCGATCGGGGATGTGCATGGCCGCAACGATCTTCTGCAGCAGTTGCTGGAGAAGATCGTCAAGGATGATGCCGAGCGCAGCGACGCGGAAAGCGAGATCATCTTTCTCGGTGATCTGGTCGACCGCGGCCCGGACAGCGCCGGTGTGCTGGACACCGCCATGCAGCTCAAGTCATCTGCCGGAAATGTCCGCTTCTTGATGGGCAATCACGAAGAGGTCTATCTGGCGGCGGCCACGGGCGACGAGAAATCGGTCCGTTTCTTCAACCGCATCGGCGGACGCGAGACAATCCTGAGCTATGATATCAGCATGAAGGAATATATCGAGCTTGATATCTCGGCACTGGCGGAACGGATTCCGACGCTGTTTTCCCCGGACCATGTCGATTTTATTTCCGGATTTGAAGACCAGATCATCATCGGCGATTATGCCTTTGTCCATGCCGGCATCCGGCCGGGCGTGCCCCTTTCCGAGCAGCGGAACAAGGACCTGCGCTGGATCCGGGAGGAATTTCTGGCGGCCCAGGGGCCCCACGAAAAGGTCATCGTTTATGGCCACACGATCAGCGACGATGTGCTGGAGGCAGGCAACCGGATCGGGATCGATACCGGTGCCTATTATTCCGACAAGCTGACCGCTCTGGTGCTGCAGGGTTCCGAACGCCGCTATCTGGACACCGCCACATAAAAATGGCGGGACCGTCGGGCCCCGCCATTTTTATTCATATGCAGATTTTTCTGGGTAGTGAAGGAATATTGTCTTACGCCACTTGTGCGGTCGGAGCGGTTTCTTCTTCCAGGTCCCGGAGAACATAGCCCCTGCCCCAGACCGTCTCGATATAATTTTCGCCACCGCAGGCCAGCGCCAGTTTCTTGCGCAGCTTGCAGATGAAGACGTCGATAATTTTCAGTTCGGGCTCGTCCATGCCGCCATACAGATGATTGAGGAACATTTCCTTGGTCAGCGTGGTTCCTTTTCGGAGCGACAGCAGCTCCAGCATGGCATATTCCTTGCCGGTCAGATGAACACGATTGCCGTCGACTTCCACCGTCTTGGCATCGAGATTGACCGCCAGCTTGCCGGTCCGGATAACGCTCTGCGAATGGCCTTTGGAACGGCGCACAACGGCATGAATGCGGGCAACCAGTTCGTCGCGGTGGAACGGCTTGGTGACATAGTCATCGGCACCAAATCCGAAGGACCGGACCTTGCTGTCCATTTCGCTGATCCCGGAGAGAATGAGCACAGGCGTCTGCACCTTCGCCACACGCAGCTTCTTGAGAACATCATAACCGTGCATGTCGGGCAGGTTGAGATCGAGCAATATGATGTCATAATCATAGAGCTTGCCCAGATCGAGCCCCTCTTCCCCGAGATCCGTGGTATATACGTTGAACCCTTCCGTCGTCAGCATCAGCTCGATGGCTTTTGCGGTCGTTGGTTCATCTTCAATCAGCAGCACGCGCATCAGGCAGCCCCTTTTTTATTACTCGCCCCAGATCGATCACCCCGCCGACCCGATGGATCATTTATTAACCATAAGATGAATGAACGTAAAAGGTTAATTTTTCACTAAGGTAGGATTCAGCGCGAGTCGCGAGGCCCCTTATGACTCTGGAACCCGCAGAAATGAGTCGTTTCCGGACTCTCTCCTCCGGCCAAAAAAATTTAACTTTTAGCCGCTCCGGACCGACAATATTCCCGGACATGTCCTTTTTGGAGACAAATTTGTTGCAAATCAGCACAAGCCGAGCGCTCCTGATGCCGGATTTGCCAGACGTCCTTAACAAGGTCTGTTGCCTGGCGGCGCATGGCGCTAGACAGGATTTATGATTGATATTCCCGAAAGCGCGATCACCGAGACGTTTCTTGCCGCCAGCGGACCGGGGGGTCAAAATGTCAACAAGGTCGCCACGGCAGTGCAGATGCGGGTCAATGTCTATGCGCTGGGGCTGCAGCCTTATGCCTTCCGCAAATTGAAGACGCTCGCCGGGCGCAAGATGACCAGCGGCGGAGAACTGGTATTGACGGTGCGCGAATATCGCACCCGCGAAGCCAACCGGGCCGAAGCGCGGCGGCGGGTCGCCGAAATGATCGAACAGGCCTATCAGCGTGATGCCCGAAGGATCAAGACCCGGCCGAGCAGAGCCGCCAAAGCACGCAGGGTCGACAGCAAGAAGAAGAAAGCGACGATCAAGAAGACGCGCGGCAAGCCCAGCCTTGACTGAATAACGCCGACGGGCGCTCGAACGGCTTTCCTGTTGGCAAAGCCGCGATCTTGCCCATAAGTAAGGCCTGCTACAAAAAGGGGGTATCGATGAAAACGCGCCATATACTTGCATTATGCTGCCTTCCGTCCTTTGCGACAGCCGGTCTGGCCAGCGATGGCGGTGACGCCCGGCGGTTCACGGCCGAGCGCGTGTTTGATCTGGAATATGCAGACGACCCGCAGATTTCCCCCGACGGCTCCGCCATAGTCTACGCCCGCAAATCGATGGACCGGTTCACCGACCAGGTCGTGAGCGATCTGTGGACCATCGACACGCGCAGCGGCAGCCAACGGCCGCTGGTCAGCGGCGCAGGCTCCAGTTCGTCGGTGCGCTGGTCCCCGGACGGCAAACGGCTGGTGTATCTGACGACGACCAACGGCAAGCCCGATCTGCGGCTGCGCTATCAGGACAGCGGGGTCAGCTTTTCCCTGGCCCAGCTGGAACAGGGACCCGGAGCCCCCGTCTGGTCTCCCGATGGCAAGAGCATCGCCTTTTCCATGCTGGTCCCCGACGAGCGCGCATCCTTTGCGAAGCCGCCCAAAAGTCCGGAGGGAGCGGATTGGGCCAAGCCCGTCCGCATCGTCGACGATCTGGTCTTCCGTTTTGACGGCGCCGGCTATCTGGCAAAGGGCAAGACCCAGATTTTCACCTTGAGTGCGGAAGGCGGCACACCGCGGCAGGTGACCCATGGCAAAAATGGTTTCGACACGCCGCAGTGGCTGGGCAATGATGCTCTGCTGGTGACGGGCAACCAGGCCGAGGATGCCGATCTTGATCCGATCGAAAGCGAAATCTATCGCGTCGACCTGGAGAGCGAGACGGTGTCTCCCCTGACCCAGCGCGACGGCCCCGATTTTGCGGCGATTGTCTCCCCCAATGGCAGCCGCATCGCCTATCTCGGCTATGATGACCAGCTGAAGTCCTATCAGCATACGGATGTCTATGTCATGGAGCCCGACGGCAGCGGGGTCCAGAATCTGACCGCCGGTTTCGACCGGTCGATTGGCTCGATTGCCTGGCGGGCCGACGGCCGGGCGCTGATCGGCCAGACCGAAGTCGACGGCATGCTGACGCTGGTCTCGATCGATCTGTCCGGCAATGTCCGCACGCTGCTGTCCGATATCGGCGGCACCTCGCTTGGCCGGCCCTATGCCTCCGGCAGCTTTTCTGTCGCCAGCAAGGCCGGCGGCGGCCCCCCGATCATCGCCTATACAAAGGGCAGCAGCGACCGGCCCGCCGAAGTCGCGATCACCCGCGACAGCGGCAACGGCCGGCAGTTGACCTTGTTGAACGAGGATGCACTGGGACGCCTCGATCTCGCGCGGATTGAAGAGATAAAGGTGACGTCCAGCCATGACGGACGCGAAATCGAAGCCTGGGTGGCCCTGCCCCCCGGCTTTCGTCCCGACGGCTCCTTTCCGATGATTCTCGAAATCCATGGTGGTCCCAACACCATGTACGGCCCCTATTTTGCAGCCGAGATCCAGCGCTATGCAGCAGAGGGCTATGTCACCGTCTATGCCAATCCGAGCGGTTCGACCGGCTATGGCGAGGAATTTGCCCAATTGATCGACCTCGATTATCCGGGCCACGACCATGACGATCTGATGAGCGTGGTCGACGCCCTGCTCGCGAAAAATTACGCCAGCAAGGACCGGCTGTTCATTACCGGCGGATCGGGAGGCGGCGTGCTGACCGCATGGGCGGTCGGCAAGACCGATCGCTTTGCAGCAGCGGCTACCGTCAAGCCGGTGATCAACTGGACCAGCATGGCGCTTGCCGGGGATATCGCCCGCTTTGTCAGCCGGCACTGGTTCCGCGCCCAGCCATGGGAGCAGCCGCAGGAATATTGGCGGCGGTCCCCCATTTCCATCGTCAACAATGTCAGGACACCGACGATGGTGATGGTGGGCGAAGCGGACTGGCGCACGCCGGCCTGGGAAGCCGAGCAATTTTATACGGCGCTGAAGGTGCAGAATGTCGATACGGTGCTGGTGCGGGTGCCGGGCGCATCCCATCTTATTGCGCGCAGGCCAAGCCAGCTGATTGCCAAGGTCGATAATATCATGGGCTGGTTTGCAAAATATGATCCGGCCAGGAAAAGCGAAACCGGCGACCAGCCGGTACAAGAGGAAGAATGAAGATGCTCGAAATTGCCATAAACCGGGACCAGCCCGCTGCAGAATTTTATACTGACCTGACGGCATCCGCTGCCGCCCTGGTCGACGGGGAGCCGGACGCAATAGCGAACATGGCCAATATTGCGGCGCTGATCTGGCAATATATGCCCGACCTCAACTGGGCCGGCTTTTACCGCCGGATCGATGACGAGCTGGTGCTTGGCCCCTTTCAGGGCAAGACGGCCTGTATCCGGATCGCGATCGGCGCGGGCGTGTGCGGGACCGCAGCCGCCACCGGCGAAGTGCAGCGAGTGGCCGATGTCCACGCCTTTCCCGGACATATCGCCTGCGATGCCGAAAGCCGCAGCGAACTGGTCGTACCGGTCGTCCGGCAGGGGAAGCTGGTCGGGGTGCTCGATCTCGACAGTCCCCTGCCCGACCGTTTCCAGCCCGCTGACGAGTCCGGAATGGTCAAACTGATCGGGGCCATCGCCGACAATCTTGGTTAAGAAGCTCTTAACCGGGATGCCCCATTTCGAGACAAAATGCGAAATCTGGCCTATTTAACAGTCTGCTAATGGTAAATCCCCGCGAAAAATGGTAAATGTTCGTTAACCAGATTTCGCTCGGCCATGCTCAGTGCATGTCTGAAACCAGGGAGTTGTTAACCATGAAGACCCTTTTACTTGTTGGCATTGCCGGTGTTTTGACGATGGCGCCAGGGACCGCGATTGCAGCAATCGACTCGGCGCCCGACATCATCGCCTCTCCCGCCTCCGGCCTGGCCTTTGCCACGCCGACCGCCCGTTCGACGCCGGCACCGAACCGGACGACGACCCACATGGGCACGATGGGCTATTCGCGCGGCATGAAGAATATGGGCAATATGCACCAGATGAAAGGCTATCGCCAGGCCGGCAACTATGTGCGCCGGGGGCGGATGGGTTATGACAAGGGCTATCACAAACCCTATCGGGGCTATCGCCTGCCGAAAACCTATATCCAGCCGAGCTATTTTATCGGCAATTTCGGCTATTACGGACTGAGCCAGCCCAATTATGGCTATGGCTGGTCGCGCTATTATGACGATGCGGTTCTGACCGACCGCTATGGTGTCGTCCAGGACGCTCGGTATAATGTCGACTGGGACCGCTATAACCAGGGCTATGATGACGGCTATCGCGACGGCCATGCCAGCTATGATCCGGGCGTGTTTGTCGGCGATGACCGCGTAGTTGCAACGCCGCCTTCCTATGGCAGCGATCGTTCGACCTATGAGGGCGACTGGGACGGAGCCTATCGCGAAGACGGCAGCTACCAGGGCGAATGGCAGGGCACCTATCGCGATGCCGACGGCCGCGTCTATCAGGGCGAATATTCCGGCACCTTCATCGGCGACGGCAATATGACGCCGCACTGGGGCGACCGGACCGATCAGGACTATGGATGCGATGTCGACCCCGGATTTGATCCGCGCGGCTGCGCCGTCACCCGCCAGCGGCCTGATCCGGATCGCCGCTATCCCGCCTATCCCGCGGTCGACGAGCAGCGGGCCGAAGAACTGGCCTATCTGGAGCGCTGCAAGAAAAGCAGCGGTATCGGCGGCGCGATTGTCGGCGGTGCGATTGGCGCCTTCGCCGGCAACCGGATTGCCGGAAAGGGCAACCGCCTCGGCGGATCGCTGATCGGTGGCGGGCTGGGCGCTGTCGCTGGCGCTGCGATTGACCAGGGCACCGACCGGTGCCGGCACCTGCTGAAGAAATATGGCTATGAGGAACGGCAGGCCGGTCGCTATCCCGCACCGCCGCCGCAGCAGCATTACCGTCCTGCACCACCGCCGGCCTATCCGAGCGGCTGGAACGGATATTATACGCCTGGCTATTATTATCCGCAGGCACAGCAGCCGATGGTCACCACGATCGTCGTGCAGTCCGCGCCGGTAACCACGACCACGACGACAACCTATGTCGAAGAGGAAGTGATCTACAGCAAGCCGACCTACAAGAAACAGTGGAAAGCAGTGCCCAGGAAAGCCTGGAAGCCGACACCCAAGGCAGAACCGCTCAAGGGATGCCAGCAGGCCCGGTGCATGTACGACTGATCGCTTGCGGCCAATCAAAAAAGCCTGCCAATCCGGTGAGATTGGCAGGCTTTTTTATGCCCGGATCAACGCTTGCCGCCGGCTATCGGCGACGCTGCAGCTGGATCAGCTCTGCCGGATCGAATCTCTGCCAGCCGTCCGGACCCAGCCGTTCCAGCGGACGGAAACGCACCTTATATTCCATCTGCGGCGAGCCATCGACCCAGTAGCCGAGATAGACAAAGGGCAAGCCGGCGGTCTTGGCGCGCAGGATATGGTCCATGATGATATAATTGCCGAGACCGGCGCGCTCGCTGTGGTCGGCGTCGAAAAAGCTGTAGATCATCGACAGGCCGTCGCCCTGCTGGTCGGTCAGGCAGGCACCGACCAGACGACCCTTGCTGCCGTCGCTGGTGGGTTCGCGATATTCGATCACGAAGCTCTTGACCGGAGACTGTTCGACCATGTCGGAATAGTCCATCTCGTCCATCTCCGCCATGCCGCCGCCGGGGTGGCGTCTGGCGAGATAATTCTGCAGCAGCTGATATTGCTCGTCAGTCGCCCATGGCTCGCACGCCTCGACCACCAGATCGCGGTTGCGGCGGATCAGCTTGCGCTGGGTGGTGCTGGGACGGAACTCGTCGGTCAGGACTCTGACCGAGACGCAGGCCTTGCAGTCGAGGCAGCTGGGCCGGTAGGCGACGTTCTGGCTGCGGCGAAAGCCGATCCGGCCGAGCGCATCGTTCAGTTCGTCGGTGTGCGGCCCGTTCAGTTCGGTGAAAACCTTGCGTTCACTTTTTCCGGGCAAATAGGGGCAGGGACTGGGGTTGGTCACAAAGAATCGCGGAAAGCGAACGGGTGCAGTCACAAAGCCAGCCTTTTGTTACACTCGAGAGAATCGACCCGCACAATATGCATCGCGGGAGGCAAAATGAAAAGGCGGTTTACCACATTCCTTCATCATTGGATCGGCCGCTCCGGTACAAAAAAAACGGGGCGAAAATCGCCCCGTTTCCAAAATCATTGTCCAAAAGCTCAGGGGCTTGTTGGATCATCATCGTCAGCGATGATGATGATGCCGCCGATAACCGCAGCAGCTGCCAGAACGGCAATCAGAATGCCGCTTCCGCCTTCAAGTTTTTCAGAAGACGAAGAGGATTTTGCTGCAACGCGTTGAGCCACAGGTGCAACGCTGTTTGCTGCCTGAGCTGCGACCGGGGCCGCAACCAGAGAAAGAGCTGCAATGCCAGCTGCCAGTTTACCAAATTTCATAAAATGCTCCAATCGGGTCGTATTACTATAGGTGAAAGTTCAAAAAAGCCGAACTTCCATGCGCCCTGCTAGTTCTCGAGGATTTTCTTTCAACGAAACCCTTCGGTGAGTCGTAGATACCGGAAAAGGTGATTCTTCGCAACCGCAAAAAATATTTTGTCTATATTAATCCGGCGTCTAGGAGCCCCCTATCCGCCCTCACTTCCGCACAAATACCGGCTTCCCCTCGACCCAGGTCTGGAGGACCTGGGTTGCCCGGATCTGCGCCGGGGTCGCCAGCAGCAGATCCTGATCGATGATGATGAAATCCGCCCTTTTTCCCGGCTCGAGACTGCCTAGCCGGTCTTCGGCGAACGCGGCATAGGCCGCACCATTGGTATAGGCCTGCCAGGCCTGTTCGCGAGCCAACCGCTGCTCCGGCATCCATCCGCCAAAGGGCTGGCCGGACGCATCTTCGCGAGTGATGGCTGCGGCGAGCCCGGGAAACGGACTGGATGATTCCACCGGAACGTCTGTCCCGAACGCCAGAATCGCGCCCGAATCGAGGAGCGATTTCCAGGCATAGGCACCCGCAAGACGGTCCGGCCCGAGTCTCGCTTCGGCCATCAGCCGGTCCGACGTCTGATGCACTGGCTGCACCGAGGCAATCGTGCCGATAGCGGCAAAGCGGCTGATATCGACCGGGTCGATGATCTGCGCATGCTCGATCCGCCAGCGACGATCCCCCTTGTAGGTCTCGTTCAGTTCCTCGATCGCGGACAGGGCCTCGTCATTGGCCTTGTCACCGATCGCATGGACGGCGGTCTGAAAGCCGTCCATCGCCGCACGGCTCATATTATTCTTGAGCTGCGCCGAACTCAGCAGCGCCAGGCCGCTTTCCCCCGGCATGTCCGCATAGGGCTGTTTCAGCAGGGCACCACGCGACCCGAGCGCCCCGTCGACATAGAGCTTCACCCCCGCCAGCTTGAGATGGTCGTTATAAAGCCACGGCGATGGCGCCGGTCCGGCGATAGCGATCATATTGTCAATCCCGGCGGCATAGGAAATGATCCGGATTTTCAGCCGCCCCTTGTCCCCTGCCCTGCGGTAGCTCTGCCAATCCTGCAGCTCGGTCCCCATATCGGCGATCGATGTCACGCCATTGGCCAGCAGCATGTCCTGCGCCTTGCTCAGTGCCAGATCACGCTCCGCCGGTTTGGGGGCGGGAATGGCATCCTTGAACAGGCCGATGGCGGCATCGACAAAGACACCCGTCGGCGTGCCGGCCGTTTTGACGATCGTTCCACCGCTCGGCGATTTTGACGCGGCAGAGACGCCAGCCGCCTTCATCGCCGCGCTGTTGGCCCAGGCGGCGTGGCCGTCGACGCGGCTCAGAAAGACCGGCCGGTCGGCAACCACGCCATCCAGCTCCGCTGCGGTGGGAAAGCGGCCCAGTCCCCAGACTTCCTGGTTCCAGCCACTGCCCATGATCCATTGCCGGTTCGGGTTATCCGCTGCATATTGCGCGATCCTTGCCAGCGCCTCGGCAAGCGATCTGGTCTCGGAAAGATCGAGGGTCAGGGCGCCAAACCCCATGTCCATGACATGACCATGGGCATCGAAAAAGCCCGGGACCAGGTTCTGGCCCTTGCCGTCAAACTGAAAATCCATATCGCGCGGCCGCTTGTCGCGGCGATCGAGCAGCTGCTTGACCCGCCCTTCGTCATCGATGACCATTCCGGTAAAGCGGATCACCTTGCCCTTGCTGTCGAGCGTCATGCCATTGACATTGTCGATCAGGCTGTCGGCCTGGGCAAGGCCGGGCACCAGTAAAAGACCCGCTGCGCTCGCGCACAGGGCCAAGCCGCGTTTTTTCAGCCAACCGCTCATATCATCTGTCCTTGCTTATTTTCTTTTCGGAAGGCGCGAGACCAATGAACTCGTGTCATTGCGCCCGCCGCCTGCGGCCTGCACTTCTGCGTAAAATTGATCGACCAGAGCCGCCACCGGCAGAGTCGCGCCATTGGTCCGGGCCTCCTCGATCGCCAGCCCGAGATCCTTGCGCATCCAGTCGACCGCAAAGCCGAAATCAAATTCATCCTTCGCCATGGTGCCCCAGCGATTGTCCATCTGCCAGCTCTGGGCAGCGCCGCCGGAAATGGCTTCATGGACCTTGTCGAGGTCGAGCCTGCTGGCCTGGGCGAAGCGCAACGCTTCGGACAGCCCCTCCAGCACACCGGCAATCGCGATCTGGTTGCACATCTTGGTCGTCTGCCCTGCTCCGGTGCGGCCGACATGGACGATCCGCGCCGCATAGGCCGCCATGACGGGTTCGGCGGCCGCAAAGGCTTCGTCACTGCCGCCGCACATGATCGACAATTTGCCGTTCTCCGCTCCGGCCTGACCGCCGGAAACCGGAGCATCGACCACGTGAATGCCGGGCCCCTCCGCTTCCACCGACAGCTGCCGGGCAATGCGCGCCGACACCGTGGTATGATCAACGAACAAGCTGCCCGATGCCATGGTCGAGAAAGCCCCGTCGCGGCCCATCGTTACCGACGCAAGATCATCGTCATTGCCGACACAGCTGATCACGATCTGCTTGTCGCGCGCGGCTTCCGCCGGATTGTCAGCAATCGAGCCGCCATATTTGGCCACCCATGCCTCTGCCTTGGCTTTGGTCCGGTTATAGACGGTCAGGTCATGTCCCGCTTTCGCCAGATGTCCGGCAATGGGTCCTCCCATCACGCCGATCCCGATAAATGCAATTTTAGCCATATGCTTCCCTGTCCTTTTGTAACGCGCATAATCATTGTTTCCCTTGATGACCAGATGCGTTAGGGGCACTGACCATATGAACGATATCCAGACCATAGCTCGCCCATCCTTGGATTTTGATGATGTGAAAGCGGCCCACGACCGGATTAGAGGCCGGGTCGTCCATACGCCGACTCTGAAGAGCATTACCCTGTCCCAGCTCAGCGGCGCGGAAGTCTTTCTCAAATTCGAAAATTTGCAATTCACCGCTGCCTATAAGGAGCGCGGAGCGCTCAACGCGCTGCTGCTGATGGACGAAAGCAAGCGCAAGGCCGGCGTCATTGCCGCCTCGGCTGGCAATCACGCCCAGGGACTGGCCTATAACGCCAAGACGCTCGGCATCCCCGCAACCATTGTCATGCCCAGCACCACGCCGATGGTGAAGGTCGAGCAGACTCGCGGCCATGGAGCTGAAATTGTCATCTTCGGCGGCAATTATGACGAGGCCTATGCCCATGCCATGCTGCTCGCCGAGCAACGCGGCCTGACCTATATCCACGCCTTTGACGATCCGCGCGTTGCGGCCGGTCAGGGCACCGTGGCGATCGAAATGCTGGAAGCCGTTCCTGATCTCGACCGGATGATCATCCCGATCGGCGGCGGCGGCCTGTTTTCGGGGATGGCAACCGCAGCCAAGGCCATCAGGCCGGGAATCAAGCTGACCGGGGTGCAGGCGGCGCTATACCCCAGCATGTATGCGAAGCTGAACGGCAAGACCATGGCAGCCGGTGGCGATACGCTCGCCGAAGGGATTGCCGTGCAGAATCCTTCCGAATTCACCGCGGCGATCATCAAGGATCATGCCGATGAAATTTTGCTGGTCAGCGAAGCCGAACTGGAAGGCGCGGTCAGCCTGCTGCTGCAGATCGAGAAAACCGTGGTCGAGGGTGCCGGTGCTGCCGGCCTTGCCGCGCTGCTCAGCAACAAGGAGAAATTTGCCGGCGAAAAAGTCGGGCTGGTGCTGTGCGGCGGCAATATCGACACAAGGCTGCTCGCCAACGTGCTGTTGCGCGATCTCGCTCGCTCGGGCCGCCTGGCCCGCCTCCGGCTGCATCTGCGCGACCAGCCCGGCGCGCTCTATAATGTCGTCAAGCAATTTGCCGAGCATGAGGTCAATATCATCGAGGTCTATCATCAGCGGGTGTTCACTAACCTCCCCGCCAAGGGCCTGATCACCGATATCGAATGCGAGGCTAAGGACCGCGAGCAGCTGGAAGGCCTGATCGCCGATCTTAACAAGTCGGGCTATGATGTGCGGCAGGTGGAACTGGCGGACTAGCGGTTGAGACAGTGACCTGGAATTGAAGTTCGCCGCACCGTGCTTCGTCATGCTGAACTCGTTTTAGCATCTATCGTGCGCGATTACGGTGACGGTGCACGTTATTCTGAGCACTGGAACGAATTAGTGCACTGTCACCGTTAATCCACCGCCATTCATTTTACTTCCCTATTCTAAGCTCAAATAATCGCGCTGCGGACAACGGTGAATTGTTGACAGAAATCGCTCTCCACCGGGCAAAAGAAGACATCTTTCCCATGATGGTATACTGTGTCACATACCAATCTGGGAAATAGGCTGGTTCTCTTTTGCAAACAGATGTTCCCATCTACTAGGAAATAGTAGGCGGACCAGCGAGGCACCAAGTTTGTGTGCACTACAGAGCTCTCAAATTGCATAAGGCCATTTGGATCGAGGATATTGCGATAAGCCTTTCCCCCGAATTTACTACGAATTTCCGAAGATGACATTCTTTCCCATGCGACCTCTATTCGAGTGGGGGGCAAATTAAGACATCCGCTTTCTTTACAAAAAATTTCCACTCTCGCTTTTAAGATCGCCGGAGCATAGAAAGGTGTGAGCAATATTCCGCCCACTCCTCCATTTGCTGTGTAAAAAAGAGCGTGTAGGCTCAAAACGAGCCATACCACGAAAAAGGTCAGCACACTTTTTTTGATCATAAGACTTGAATACCGCTGGCTTGTTTTCCTCTCTCTTGTTTATCCATTATCGCTGCCCATAGAAAACTGGAAATTTCGTCCAAGAATCAAGCGATCCTATGCGGACGCATAAGCAAGCGGGGAACCGGTCTCGTCTCTGGGCTATGACGCGAACCGCCCGCACGGGGCGTTGAATTCTGTCAAGCCGCGCCGCGCAGCTTGGAGTTGTCAGCGTTGTTGGAGATAAAACGCAGAATTTCGCTCTCGGGCATCGCGCGCGCGAACAGGAAGCCTTGCAATTCATTGCAACCTGCGAGTGACAGAAGTTGCCGCTGAGCGCCATTCTCCACGCCTTCGGCGGACACGGTAAGACCCATCGCATGCCCAAGCGTCACAACCGACGCGACAATTGCGTTTGCCTCCGCGTCATGTCCCAGATTCTGTGTGAATGAGCGATCGATCTTGATCTTGTCGACCTTGAAATCGCGCAAATAGGACAGGCTCGAATAGCCCGTGCCGAAATCATCCAGGGCTATCCTGAATCCCGCCTCGCGTAATTCGGCCAGAATATCACGTGCGTTGACATTCTCGTCGAGCAGCACGCTCTCGGTGATCTCCAGCTCGATCTGACATGGGTCACAGCGGGCCTCCCTGGTAATGGCAATTAACCGCGCGGCAAGATCCGTTGACCGAAACTGGACGGGAGAAAGGTTGACCGCGATGAACAGGCCCGGGCAATTGCGGGCCACACGGCAGGCTTGCGCCAGGACATGTTCCCCTATGGCGGAGATCAATCCGGTATCCTCTGCGATAGAGACAAACTCCTGGGGGAGCATTGTCCCGCGCGTCGGATGCTGCCAGCGCAGCAGAGCTTCAAGTCCGACAATTTTTCCTGATACCGCGTCTACCTCGGGCTGATAAAAAACCTCGAGCTCGGTGTGACTGTCGAGGGCATGACGCAGACCTAATTCAAGCTCGCTGCGCAGCTTGATCGTCTCGTCCATCGTTGGCGTGAAGATGCGGTAACAATCCTTGCCTTCGCTTTTGGCGCGATAGAGCGCGATATCAGCCTTGCGCATGACATCGCCTCGGTCGGTCCCGGCTTCTGGTGCAAGTGCCACGCCGATGCTGACGCCGACATAGACTTTGCTGCCAAGCAGATCGAAGGGCTCTCTCACGCTTGCGAGGATGCGTTGGCAGAGCCGGTTAACACCCTTGCTGTCATGAATCTCGGATAGCAAAATCGTGAACTCGTCGCCGCCGATCCGGGCGACCGTGTCGGCCCCGCGCACGATTTTGCTGAGTCTGGCAGCAAATTGGCGAATCAGCATATCGCCCGCTGTATGCCCCATAGTGTCGTTGACTTGCTTGAAGCGGTCCAGATCGAGCACCAGTATGGCGCAATGCTCGCCCCGCCGGGCGCGCGCCATGGCCTGCTCCAGCCGATCCTGGAACAAGGCCCGGTTCGGCAGGCCGGTAAGAACATCATGAAAAGCCAGATGCTGAGCCTGTGCCTCGCTTGCGCTGAGGTCAATCATAGCGCTGGCTAGTCCGTACCCGGAGCGCCATAGTGAGCGCAGTAGCAGACCCATGACACCGACCATGACGAGCACCAGAGCGGCAAACATCGGGCCAAGGATTTTAAGGATGCGGCTGCCCGGCAGATCGGGTTTCCATATGATGTACCCAACCGTCTTGCCTTGGCCATCGACGAACGGAACCATGGCTTCGTCAGATTTTACACTCGGCAACCGCGAATAGCGCGGACTGTCGATCATGCTCCATTCGGCCATCTCCCGGAGGAAGGTGCCGTCGAGAAAACGCACGCTGACGATAACCGGAACTTCGGCCGCGTCGGCACTCACGCCGGACCCGAACAGCATGGCGCTTGCCGCCGCGGGTCGCCCGTCCACCAGCGTTACGTAGGATTCGTACACCGTGTCTTGTTGAGTCAGTTCGGTTGGGCTCTGCGGAACGGTGGCCGGAGAAAGACCGCCGAGATAGCGGGCGCGCGCCTGTGAACGCACAGATGCAATCATCGGCTTCAGTTCGGTGGCAAGCCTGTCCAGGCGCGACTGTCCGATCGAGCTGCCGCTTTCATAACCGTAAAATGGAAGATTCCCGGCATCGACGAAAAAGCTGATGTCGTGCTTGAACATGCGGCTGGCCCACGCACTGACTTGGGCATTATACCATGTGCCGCTGGCGGGTTGTTCGGCGAGACGCCTCGGGCGCTGATCCCACCGTCCAATGACCTGTTGCTCATAACTGAGCTGATCGGCGCTGGTACTCAGACCGAGCTTGGTGATTTGGGCCTGCTGCTCTACCGACACCGCATTGCTGGTGCTCGTTGTCCAGTACAGGCCGAATGCAGCGACCAGCACGACAGCTATAATCAGCATGCCGATGGGTGCCATGATATGGCGCTGAAAATGCCGGCGAAATGTTTCGAGATCGGTAGAGGCAAGCAACATGCGTTTAGCCTTTCTCTGCCCCCAACACGAAGTAGAATCAGCACCTTAGAGATGGTTGATGTTCAAATAGTTAATAGGGAGAATTGGCACGCGCAGAGTCACTTTTGCCACCCATTGCCGCCATCCAACAAAAGTACAGCAGTGAGGATAAGTGGGAATTTCAAAATTCGATCCGGCAGCGACAAGCCGCGCTACCGAATTGCCGTGTCAAAGTCGGGCAGACTACCCGCGACACTTCAGCACTCGGCAATATTCCACGCTCGTCGAGGAACGGATTCAAGCAAGCGGAGTTGGGTATGAAACCACCTCGTTGAGGCGATCCAGGGCCTAAATCAATTACAAGCTGACGATTTAGCCGGTTGTGCGGGAAGAACCATTCTCACGCAATCATCCATCTTCATTCCTGACCTTTGCGGGACAGTTATGCTCCGAGCCGGTGCCGGTCGCGATGGAACCGACAGGATAGTCTGACGAGCGAACGAACAGAAAATGAGGACTGAACAATCACCACCGATAGACCCGAAAACATCTCATCCGATCCCGACCATTGCGTTCAAGTGCGCGGTGCCCGGGTTCACAATCTGAAGAATGTCGATATCGACGTGCCGCGCAATGCACTGGTTGTCTTCACCGGCATCTCCGGGTCGGGAAAGTCGTCGCTTGCCTTCGGAACGCTGTTTGCGGAATCGCAGCGCCGCTATCTCGATTCCGTATCGCCATTCGCGCGCCGGCTGATCGACCAGATCGGGGAACCGGATGTCGACAGTATTGACGGACTCCCGCCAGCGGTCGCGCTGCAACAGCAGCGGGGCACGCCGTCCGCGCGGTCTTCGGTCGGCAGCATCACGACAATTTCCAACGGTCTGCGCATGCTCTATTCCCGAGCGGGGCAATATCCCGGCGGCCAGCAGATATTATATGCCAACGCCTTCTCGCCCAACACACCGGAAGGCGCCTGCCCCCGCTGCCATGGCATCGGACGGGTGTTTGAAGTGACGGAAAAATTGCTCGTCCCCGATGACTCGAAAACCATCCGCGATCGGGCCATCGCGGCCTGGCCGCCGGCCTGGCAGGGTCAGAATCTGCGCAACATTCTGGTGTCGCTCGGCCATGATATCGACAAGCCCTGGAAAGATCTGCCGCGAAAAACCAGGGACTGGATTCTGTTTACCGATGAGACACCGGTTGTGCCGGTTTACCCGGGTTTCGATGCTGACGAAGCGCGCGATGCGATAGAACGCGACCTGCCGCCAAGCTATATGGGCACCTTCGCCAGCGCCAGAGCCTATATATTGCACTCCTTCGCGACGACGCAAAGCCATCGCACCAAGAAACGCGTCTCCCAGTTCATGGAGATTTCCGAGTGTCCTGACTGCAACGGGAAAAAGCTGAAACGCGAGTCCCTGTCGGTCAAGTTCACGGGGCTGGATATTGGCGAATTATCGCAGCTGACGCTGACCGAACTGGCCGGTCGGCTGCGCGATACGGCGAACGGCAAGGCAGCGGCGAACGACCCGCACCCGGAGAAATCGGTCGTGGCGCAGCGGATTGCCAGCGATATTCTGGCCCGCATCGAAGCGCTCACCGCTCTTGGTCTGGGTTATCTGTCGCTGGAACGCAGCACGCCCACCTTGTCGCCCGGCGAAATCCAGCGCTTGCGGCTGGCGACACAGATCCGCTCGCAACTGTTTGGCGTCGTCTACGTGCTGGACGAACCGTCGGCAGGATTGCACCCGTCCGACACCCAGGCATTGCTTGGCGCGCTGGACGAGCTCAAAAAAGCGGGCAACTCGCTGTTTGTGGTCGAGCATGATGTCAGCGTCATCCAACATGCCGACTGGATCGTGGATATCGGACCGGATGCGGGCACGCAGGGCGGCGAAGTGCTGTACAACGGCCCGATCGATGGCCTCCGAGATGTGAAGCAATCGCATACCGGGCACTATCTGTTCAGGCGCGATAGCGCTGCACAGCGCACGCCGCGTCAGCCAACAGGCTGGCTGAAGCTGGAGCAGGTCGAGCGCAACAATCTGCGCAATCTTGATGTTGAATTTCCCCTCGGGGTCCTTGCGACCGTCACCGGCGTGTCCGGTTCCGGCAAATCAAGTCTGGTCGGCCAGGCGCTCGTGGAACTCGTGGGCGAGGCTCTGGGGCAAAAGAAACAGATTGAAACCGCCAGTGACGAAACGGAACTGCTGGAACAAGAACTGGAAACCGCCACACGCGGCCGGATCGGGGGCGGCATGGAGCATATCGGACGCCTGGTCACAGTGGATCAAAAGCCGATTGGTCGCACGCCGCGCTCCAACCTCGCCACCTATACCGGCCTGTTTGACCATGTCCGCAAATTGTTCGCGGCGACGCCCGAAGCCAGGGCGCGCCGCTATGATGTTGGCCGCTTTTCCTTCAATGTCGCAAAGGGACGTTGCCCGAACTGCGAAGGGGCGGGTTTCGTCAGCGTGGAGCTGCTGTTTCTGCCCAGCGTCTACGCACCCTGCCCCGTGTGCCGCGGCCAGCGGTACAATCCCGAAACGCTGGAGATCACCTATAAGGGCAAGAATATTGCCGACATACTCGACATGACCGTCGATGGGGCGCACGCGTTTTTCTCCGATGAACCGCCGGTTTTGCGTGCTCTTTCGGCTTTGCTCGAGGTCGGGCTCGGTTATTTGCGCCTTGGCCAGTCTGCAACGGAACTTTCCGGCGGCGAGGCACAGCGCATAAAACTGGCAACGGAGCTGCAACGGGTCGGGCGCAGCGAAACGCTATATGTCCTGGACGAACCCACCACCGGATTGCATCCTGCCGACGTGACCTTGCTGATGGCTCAGCTGAACCGGCTGGCCGATGCCGGCAACTCGGTCATTCTGGTCGAACATAATATGCTGGTGGCCAGAAACAGCGACTGGATCATCGATATTGGGCCCGGAGCCGGTGATGAGGGCGGCAAGGTCGTCGCGCAGGGCACGCCTGCGCAAGTGGCCAAATCAACGGGCAGTCGAACCGCTCCTTTCCTGTTTCTCAAGTCCCAGAGCGAATAGGGTCAGCCGCCAGTCCGTTCGTCGCAGAGTCCGTTCTAAACCGGCGCGGTCAGCCCCGCGTCGCGCATGCCGCGCCAGACCTGCAGCGCCTGTACCGTTTCCGGCACATCGTGCACGCGGACGATCTGTGCGCCCTGCTGGATCGCATGATGGGCAAAGGCGATCGAACCGCCGAGACGCTTGTCGACTGGCGCTTCCTTGGACAGCGCACCGATCATCCGCTTGCGGCTGGCGCCGATCAGCAGCGGCTGTCCAAGCGCGTGGAACATCGCGATATTGTTCATCAGCGCGAGATTGTCGGCGAGCGACTTGCCAAAGCCGAGACCGGGATCGATGATGATCTTCTCGCGCTCGAAACCGGCGGCGACGACATCGGCAATCCTCTGCTCCAGCCAGTCGAGCGTGTCGGTGACGATATTGCCATAGCCATCACCCTTGTGCGGGTCCTTGCCGCTCGAGGGCGCGTGCATCAGCACCACCGGAAGGCCGGAAACCCCGGCGACTTCCAGCGATCTTTTGTCGTGCAGCAAGGCGGAGACGTCGTTGATCAGATGCGCACCCGCGGCAATCGCCGCTTCCATCACCGCCGCCTTGCGCGTGTCGATCGACAGCACCGCGCCGCAATGGGCGAGCCGCTCGATCAGCGGCTGCACGCGCTTGATCTCGTCGCCTTCCCAGACCGGATCCGCACCGGGCCTGGTGCTTTCGCCGCCGATATCGAGAATCGAGGCGCCTGCCACGGCCATTTGCAGGCCCGCTTCGGCGGCCTGGTCCGGATCGTTCTGATGCTTGCCGCCGTCGGAAAAACTGTCGGGCGTGATATTGAGTATGCCCATGACATGCGGCTGGTCGAAGCGGATCACGCGCTCGCCGCAGGTCAGCGCCGGATGCTGGCGGGTCAGATGGGCAAATTGCGTGGCGGCGCGCTGCGCCAGAGGCTCTGGCAAGGCTTTTGACCATTCCGGCCACTGCGTAATATTGACCAGCCCTCGGCGGTTCGGTTTATCCGCTTCAATTACCAGATATTCGATCTGAGAAAACCAGATCAAACTATTGTTTAATCTGGTATTTTTATCCCCATGCCATTGCGGACTGTCGACCAGCCCCACCGGCTTCAGATAGAGCCTGGAATCCGCGCCACATGCCTCCAATTCTTCCAATCAACCGCTCCTATCAGGGTTCGGTGGCCAGCAGATAGGTCTGGCGCAGATCGTCGATCGGCTTCAGCTTCTTGCCGTCATCATAATACCAGTAGGTCCAGCCGTTGCAGCTGGGGGCGTCCTGGACCACCGCGCCAATCTTGTGGATCGATCCTTCCTGCCCTTCCCAGAGCAAAGAGCCGTCGGCCCGCACCTTCGCCTTATACTTGCGGTTCTTGCTGCACAATTCGGTGCCAACCTTCAAATAGCCGGTTTCGACCAAAGTGCCGAAGGCAACCCGCGGCTTGGACTTTGGCGACTGCATGGTCTTGAGCGAGCTTTCGTCGAGCGGCAGTGCTTCGGCGATCCGCTGTTCGGCCACTTCGCAATAGCTGTCCTCTTTCTCGCAACCGATCCACTCGCGGCCCAAGCGCTTGGCAACCGCGCCGGTGGTGCCGGTGCCGAAAAACGGATCGAGCACGACATCTCCGGGATTGGTCGTCGCCAGCATGATCCGGTACAGCAGGGCTTCCGGTTTCTGCGTCGGGTGCGCCTTGGCCCCGTCGCGCTTCAGCCGCTCCTGACCGCCGCAGATCGGCATCACCCAGTCGCTGCGCATCTGCAACTCGTCGTTGAGATTCTTCATCGCTCGATAGTTGAACGTATATTTCGACTTTTCCGATTTCGAGGCCCAGATCAAGGTCTCGTGCGCATTGGTGAAGCGCGTGCCCTTGAAATTCGGCATCGGATTGGCCTTGCGCCAGATGATGTCGTTGAGGATCCAGTAGCCCAGATCCTGCAGCGATGCGCCGACCCGGAAGATATTGTGATAGCTGCCGATCACCCAAAGCGAGCCATTGGGTTTCAGAATGCGGCGCGCTTCGGCCAGCCAGGCGCGAGTGAACGCGTCATAGGCGGCGAAGCTGTCAAAATGATCCCAGGCATCGTCGACGGCGTCGACCTGCCCGCCTTCGGGACGATAAAGATCGCCGCCGAGTTGCAGATTATAGGGCGGATCGGCAAAGACCATGTCCACCGATGCGTCCGGCAGCGAGGCCATCGCCTCGACACAATCCATCTTCAATATCTGCCCGAGTGGCAGTTCAACCGTCTTCTTCGCGATGCTCGGTGCAGTGCGTGTCTTGGGCGCGTGAATGCGCTCGATAATCCCCATGAAGCTGTAATCCTTTTTCCAATGGCGCCCACGGTGAGTCCGAACGGGCCAGCGGTCAAGGCCGTTAATATAGGTTAAAGGCGTATCTTAATGGTTAACGAAAGATGGAGCGGGAGAACGAAAGGAGTCCGCCACCAGATATGGAGTCGCGGTCTTTGCGCGGGACTCAATCCCTAGTGGTGTGACGGAAAAGACTCGTTCAGCGATATTCTTGAAGAAATTTTGCAAAATCAGACATAATCAAATTTGGTTCACAAAATGTTCCGCGCAGGCTATAGTTTTGGGCGACAGCGTTACTCAGAACCAATCGGCCGGGGGTCAGTGAACAGATGGCGCGCAATTTTCGCGATCAATATCAGCATGAATATGGCATCGCCCAGCAGAGCGATGAACCCCGTCCGCATCCCGGCGTTATCGTCGGCGGCGAGGCCGGGCGCGAAAAACGGCGCGAATATGCGATCGTCTTCGGGTCCAAGATTTTCGGCTCGATCGCGGCGGTCTGGTACATGTTCACCTATGACACCGGCTGGGTCGAATGGTCGGCCTTCATCGCCGGCTATATCGTCCTGATGCTCGGCATCGTGCTCGGTTTTCACCGCTATTATTCGCACAAGGCGTTCGAGACCTCGGTGCCGATGCAATATATTCTGGGGGGAATGGCGCAGATGTCGATCCAGTCCTCGGTGCTGCGCTGGGCGTCCGATCACCGGCGCCACCATGCGCACAGCGACGAGATCGGCGATGTGCACAGCCCCTGGATCGATGGCCGGGGCCGCCCGATGAGCAAGCTCAAGGGCATGTTTCACTCGCATTTCGGCTGGTTCATGGACGATTGCGTCACCGACATGAGCATCTATGGCAAGGGGCTGGCCGACAATGAGGTCGTGCTCTGGCTGCACAAGACGCGCTGGTACTGGCTGGTCTTTTCGCTGATCATCTTTCCCGGCATCTGGGGTCTGGTCTTCGGCGGCTGGGATCATGTCATCGGCACGATCCTGATCGGCGGCTATTTCCGGACCTTCGTGGTGCTTCAGATCACCCTTGGCATATCGAGCTATGCCCATGTAGTCGGCTCGCAGCGGCACACCAAGGGCGTCGGCACCGCCAAGAACAGTTTCATCTTCTCGCTGCTGACCTTTGGCGAAGGCTGGCACAATAACCATCACAAGCACCCGCGCGCCAGCTTTCAGGGCATGGCCTGGTGGGAGATCGATATCGCCGGCTATGTGCTGCTGCTGCTCGAGAAATTGGGTCTGGTCTGGAACGTCACCCGTCAGCCGAAATATATCAAGAGCGAGAGCGGCGAATGGGTGCTGGCCGAACGCAAGATCGCGCCCAAGCCGGCCAAGGCGGAAGCCTAGAGCAGCTCCATTTGCGCCACCGGCGCGAAGCTTCTGCGGTGGAGCGGCGTTGGCCCATATTTTCTGAGCGCGGCCAGATGCTCCGCCGTGCCATAGCCCTTGTTGCGATCCCAGCCATATTGCGGATATTGTTCCGCGGCAGCGATCATCAGCCGGTCGCGATATTCCTTGGCCAGAATGGAGGCCGCGGAAATACAGGGATGTATCGCATCACCGCCGATTACCGCCTCGGCTGAATATTTCCAGCGCGGCAGGCGATTGCCATCGACCAGCACATGTCTCGGCGCCATATCCAGCCCCTCCACCGCCCGCGTCATCGCGAGCATCGTGGCCTGCAGGATATTGATATCGTCAATCTCGGCTTCGCAGCATTGGGCGACGGAAAAGCGGGCACAGGCCATGATTTCGGCTTCAAGGCGGGCCCGGGCCTTGGCGGTCAGTTTCTTGCTGTCGTTCAGTCCCTGGATGGGGTGGCCGTCAGGCAGAATGACCACCACTGCCACCACCGGACCGGCAAGCGGCCCCCTGCCCGCTTCATCGACGCCGGCGATCATCTGTCTTCATCCTGAAAATCGGTGACAAACTGGTGGCCGAGCGGACCGCTGCCTGCGCCGAGACCCGGTGCTTCCAGAATCGCGATGCGGGTAAAGGAGGTCGCCTGCTCAAACGCCGCTGTCAGATCCATTCCGCTGCCCAGACCGACCGCCAGCGCACTGGCAAAGGTGCAGCCGGTGCCATGGGTTTCGCTGGTCTCCAGCCTCTTGCCCTCCAGCCTTCTGATCAGGCCACCAGGCGAATAGAGTTCGTCGACGATCACCGGGCCCTCGCCATGGCCGCCCTTGATGACCAGATGACAGCCGTGCCCCAATATCTCTTCCCTGCCCCCCAGAGCTGCCAGCTCCGGCAGATTGGGCGTCACCACCGACGCAACATCCATCAGCCGATCGAAGGCCGCGATCGTTTCGCCATCGGCCAGTTCGCTGCCGCTGGTCGCGACCATCACCGGATCGAAGACGATCGGGACGCTGAGTCCGTCGAGATAGTCGGCCACCGCCCGCGCCGCCTCGGCGCTGCCGATCATGCCGATCTTGACCGCATCGACACCGATATCGCTGGCGACCGATTCAATCTGCGCCAGAACCATTGCGGTCGGCACGAGGTGCACGGACTGAACGCCCAGCGTATTCTGCGCGGTGATTGCAGTGATCGCGGTCATCGCGTGTCCGCCGAGCATGGTAATGGTCTTGATATCCGCCTGGATCCCCGCGCCGCCGCCGCTGTCCGAGCCGGCGATCGACAATATCCGCGGGCAAGACGCGCTCACAGGAACAGCGGTCCGACCTGCACGATCAGAAACCATTCCATGGCCCCGGCCAGCAGCAGGATCAAAATCCAGAAGCGCTTAAAAAAACCGCGCGCGAAAAAATAGAGGATGGCGGTCACCAGAACCGGGAGGATCAGGCCCATAACGACAATGGTCCGGGCATCCAGAGCGTCCAGAAAGGTCATCTTTTGCTATTCCCCATTGCGTAAGCAGGATATTTCAGCGCCAGCGAAAGCGTCGGTCGGGCGAAGCATCAGCCAGCGACGTCCCGGACCACGTCGCAAATCCGGTCGACCACGGCATGGACCTGATCCTGATCGTCGCCTTCCGCCATCACCCGGATCAGCGGCTCGGTGCCAGATTTGCGGATCACCAGACGGCCCGCTCCGTCCAGTTCCTTCTCTGCCTCCGCGATCACCGCCTTGACCTTGTCGTCTTCGAGCGGCTGGCCGCTGCCGTAGCGAACATTCTTGAGCAGTTGCGGAACCGGATCAAAGAGATGCAGCAATTCGCTGGCCGGCTTGCCGCTCTCGACCAGCTCACCCAGGACCTGCAGGGCCGCCACCGTGCCATCGCCAGTCGTGCCGTGGTCGAGCAGGATCATATGACCGGATTGCTCGCCGCCGACATTGTAACCGCCCTTCTTCATTTCTTCCAGGACATAGCGGTCGCCGACCTTTGCGCGGACCAGCTCTAGATGCTGATCATTCAGGAATCTTTCCAGCCCGAGATTCGACATCACCGTCGCGACAATCCCGTCGCCGCGCAGCAGGCCGTTACGGCTCCAGCTGGAGCCGATCAGCGCCATCAGCTGATCGCCGTCAACAACCTTCCCTTTTTCGTCGACCACGATCAGCCGGTCGGCATCACCATCCAGCGCGATGCCGATATGGGCACCCGAAGCAACCACCGTTTCCTGCAGCACGGCGACATCGGTCGATCCGCATTTGTCATTGATATTCAGCCCATTCGGATTGACCCCCAGGCTAATCACCTCTGCGCCCAGTTCCCAGAATGCCGACGGAGCGACCTTATAGGCGGCCCCGTTCGCGCAGTCGCAGACAATTTTCAGCCCATCCAGACGGATGTGATCGGGCAATGACATCTTGACGGCGTGGATATAACGGCCGCGGGCGTCTTCATAGCGCCTGGCGCGGCCAATATCCGCCGCCCGGGCCAATTGTGCATCCTCGGTCAGATAGGCCTCGATCTTCAATTCATCCTCGTCGGACAGTTTGAAACCGTCAGGCCCGAACAATTTGATGCCATTGTCATAATAGGGATTGTGACTGGCCGAAATCATAACGCCCAGATCCGCGCGCATCGACACCGTCAGCAGGGCGACCGCAGGAGTGGGCATCGGGCCAACCTGAACCACATCCATGCCAACGCTCGTAAAGCCGGCCACCAGAGCATTTTCCATCATATAGCCCGAAAGCCGGGTATCTTTGCCGATCACAACGCGATGACGGTGATTGCCGCGCTGAAAATGCCGGCCGGCCGCCTGTCCCACTTTCATCGCGATCTCTGCGGTCATCGGATGCTTGTTGGTCAGTCCCCGTATGCCGTCGGTTCCGAAAAATTTCTTGGTCATATTCACCTATATTTCAACATGGTCGGGTTCCGCTAAGCTAGTCTCTAGCCGATCAAACGGCTCGAGACCAAGAAGGAATGGAACTGGCCCGACCTTTTCCCCGATAATCTCTCCTTGCCAGCGGGTGCCGGTCATGGTTGATGGTCGGCCTGGGCAAGGCAAAGGGACATTCTGTTGAAAAAAGCGCTGATCATTCTTGTTGCTCTGGTTCTCGGGATTGTGATCGGGCTGCTATTCGGCTCAAGAAGCCCCTTGCTGGTCGAAGCGGCCGATGTGGTAGGCCATATGTGGCTCAACGCCTTGCGGATGACCGTCATTCCGCTGGTCTTCACGCTTCTGATCGTCGGCATCGGCAAGGCCGCGTCGATGGCGCGGGCCGGGCGGATGACGGCGCGCGCCATAGGGTTCATGATATTCATTCTCTGGTGTTCGTCGGCCATGGCGGCGTTCGTAACGCCTGCCCTGCTCCAGCTGTTCCCGCTCGATGGTGATGCAGCGGCGGCGCTCCAGTCTGCGCTCGGCGCTGCGGCACCCCCCGGTGACGTACCGCCGTTCAGCGAATTTCTCCGCGCGCTGATTCCGACCAACGCCATCGCTGCCGCCGCAGAAGATGCCGTGCTGCCGCTGATGGTCTTTGCCCTTGCCTTCGCCTTTGCGATCACTCGTCTGCCCGAGTCACAAAGAGCGATGCTGGACCAGTTTTTCAACGCACTCGCCGACGCCCTGCTGATTCTGATCCAGTGGGTGCTGCTCCTTGCACCGGCGGGGGTCTTTGCGCTGGCCGTCGGGGTGGGCGCCAATGCCGGACTGGCTGCCTTCGGGGCCCTGCTCCATTATGTTCTGATTGTCAGCAGCGTCGGTGTCGTGATCTGGCTGTTCAGCTATATCCTCACCTATGTCGGCAGCAAAACCAGTCCTGTGGCCTTTTTCAAGGCATCGGCCCCGGCCCAGGCCGTGGCCATTTCGACGCAAAGTTCGCTGGCCTCGCTGCCGGCGATGGTCAGCGGCGTCAAGGCGATGGGCGTCGGGGACCGCTCCGCCGATGTCGTGCTGCCGATTGCCGTCGCCCTGTTCCGGGCAACCGGCCCCTGCATGAATCTCGCGGTCGCTATTTATGTGGCCCATCTGCTTGGCATGCCGCTGTCGATCGGAGCGCTGGCGATCGGCGTCGCTGTGGCAGCGATCACTACCATGGGTGCAGTCAGCCTGCCTGGCTCGATCAGCTTCATCACCTCGATCGCTCCGATCTGCCTTGCCATGGGCATTCCGATCGAACCGCTCGTTCTGCTTTTGGCGATCGAGACCTTTCCTGATATTATCCGCACCGTCGCCAATGTCAGTGCCGACATGAGCGTGACGGCGATTGTCGCCAGAAGCGAAGGAGATTTGACATGAAACATCGCAAACTCGGACCGGAACTGGAAGTCTCCGCGCTGGGCCTCGGCTGCATGCCGATGGCCGGAATCGGCAAGGGCATGTATGGCGAGGCCAGCCGGGCGGAAAGCCTTGCGACGATCGATCGCGCGATTGAACTCGGTGTTACCTTTTTCGACACGGCCGAGGTTTACGGCCCCTATGTCAACGAGGAGCTGCTTGGCCATGCGATCCGCGGGCGGCGGGACCGGCTGGTGATCGCGACCAAATTCGGCTTCGCTCTGGAGAACGGAAAAACCACCGGCGTGGATTCAAGCCCCGCCAATGTGCGGCGTGCCTGCGAGGGTTCGCTGAAGCGGCTGGGCGTGGACACGATTGATCTCTTCTACCAGCACCGCGTCGATCCCAAGGTTCCGATCGAGGAGACGGTGGGTGCCATGGCCGAGCTCGTGGCAGAGGGCAAGGTCCGCTATCTGGGACTGTCGGAAGCGGGGGCGGAGACGCTGAAACGGGCGCACGCCGTCCATCCTATCGCTGCACTGCAGTCCGAATATTCCCTGTGGGAACGCGGCGTTGAAGAGGCTATCCTGCCCGTCTGCCAGGATCTGGGCATCGGCTTCGTTCCCTATAGTCCGCTGGGCCGCGGCTTTCTGACCGGCCAGATCAGCAGCCGCGACGATCTTCCCGAAGATGACTATCGCCGCAAGGACCCCCGCTATTCGGAAGAGAATTTCGCCAAAAATATGAAGCTGGTCGATGTGGTCAAAACGGTGGCGGGGCGGCATCATTGCTCGCCCGCACAGATTGCGCTCGCCTGGCTGCTGGGACAGGCGGACTTCATCGTCCCCATTCCCGGTTCGAAGCGGCGCGCCACGCTGGAAGACAGTATGGCGGCGGTCGACATCAAGCTGACCTCGGCGGATTTCGACGAGCTGGAAGCCGCGGCACCGGTTGGCGGCACCGCCGGCCCCCGCTATGGCGAGACAATGATGTCGATGGTGCGCCTCTAGCCGCTAGTGGTCATAAGCCTTGGGCAAGGCGCCCGGTGTCGGGTTGCTGTACCGGTCCCTGAGCCGCATCTGGCGATTGGACAGTGACTGGTCGACGCCGTCGATCATGACCTTTTCGACCTGGGTCGAAAGCTCCAGCGGATCGCCGGTCCAGATCACCACATCCGCCTTGCGCCCGGCTTTCAGCGAACCCAGCTGGCCGCCCATGTCCATGATCTCCGCCGGCACCGAACTGATCGCGGCAAAGGCCTCGTCCCAGGTCAGGCCGGTGGCGCGCGGCACTTTGGTCAGCGCGACGAGATTGCCGGCATATTGCACCGAATAGCGCAGCTGGTGCGCGTCGCGGTCGTTGATCATGCCGATCGCCACCCGGACGCCGGCATCCTTCATGCGGCCGATATTCGACTGGGTCGCTGACAGGTCCTCAAATCCGTAGGGCAAATCGCTGAGCGCCGAAGCCAGCACCGGGACACCGGCAGCGGCAATATGTTCGGCGACGCGCCAGCCTTCATTGGCGCCGACCAGTACCAGGTCGAGCGCGGGAAAATCCTTGCGCAGATCGAGGACCTTCAGGATATCATTGGCGCTTTCGACATGGACCAGCAGCTTGGTGCTGCCATTGATCACCGGCAACAGCGCTTTCGCGTCCGAGGCCTTGAGCAGATCGCTGTCGAACACCGCCGGATTGCGCGCATAGGTGCGCGCTTCCTCAAGCAAGGCCCGGAACAGGATATGAGCAGCAGCCCGGCTCCCCCCGGCCCGCCGGTGGCCGGCCTCGCCCAGTTCGACAAACTGGAAAGCCCGCGCCTCGGTGATTGGATTTTCATCCTGCCCGAGATCGATCACTGCCCCATAGCCGCCGAAAATCGATGAGCCGCTGTCGGGTGATACGACCGCGCGCGTAACCCCGGCAGCCCGGTTGACCGAGATTGGCGAGGCAAAAGGATTGACTGCATATTGGATATCGAGCGCTGCCGAAAACACGCTTTTATCCGCTTCCGTGTCATTGGTCTGGCTGACCGCGCCGACCTCGACCAGGCCGATCCGGCTGAAGCCGGCAAAAATACCGGGAGTGACCCATTTTCCGGTCGCGTCGATCCGCTGTGCATCGGCGGGAATGGCGACATTGGCACCGGCGGCAACGACCCGGCCACCCCGGATCAGCACGGTGCCGCCCTCGATCGGGGCGCTGCCGTCACCAATGACGATCTTGCCGCCGGTAATCGCAGTGGTTTGCGCAGCCAGCGGAGCAGCGATCAGGGCCGCAGCGGAGGCGAAAAACAGGGACAGGCGCTTCATTTCACATCTCCTTCGCCGGGCTGACCGAGCTCGAAATCGCTCACCGGACGCCGCTGCGCATCGGCGCTGTCAAACATCAAGGCGCCATCGATCCAGACCTTGTCGGGCCGCGAATAGACGCTGAGCGGATTGCCGTTCCACAGCACCAGGTCGGCCATCTTGCCGGGTTTCAGACTGCCGGTCATTTTCTCGATGCCCATGGCCTTGGCCGGATTATAGGTGATCCACTGGATCGCCTGCGCGTCGCTGATGTCAATGCCCATAGCCCGGCCATCAGCCAGCGCCTTGGCCGCTTCCTGGTTGAGCCGCTGGATCTGGTTCTCGTCATCGCTGTGAACGATCACACAGGCGCCGGCCTTTTGCAGCAGCGCGGCATTTTCCGGAATCGCGTCATAGGCTTCCATCTTGAAGCCCCACCAGTCCGCCCAGACCGCCGAGCAAATGCCCTCTTTCGCAAGGATGTCGGCGATCTTGTAGCTTTCGACCGCGTGGTGGAAGGCCGTCACCTTATAGCCGAATTCCTTCGACATATCGATGATCTGCGCCATCTCGTCGGCGCGGTAGCAATGGTTATGGACCAATATGTCGCCGTCGAGCACGGCGGCGAGCGTTTCCTTGCCGAGATCGCGCTTTGGCGGCTTGGCATCGTTGCGCTTGCTGCGATATTCCTGCGCATCGATCCAGGTCTGCCGTTCGACGGCCAGACTGCCCATGCGCGTCGACGGGGCGCGGTTGCGGCTGCCGTAGACCCGTTTCGGATTCTCGCCGCAGGCCATTTTCATGCCATAAGGCGCACCGGGGAATTTCATCGCCTGAACCGTGCGCGCCGGCACATTTTTCAGCACAACAGAGCGGCCGCCGAAGAGATTGGCCGATCCGGGCAGAATCTGCAGCGCGGTGATGCCGCCATTGGCCATGGCCCGCGAAAATCCGGGGTCCTGCGGCCAGACACTATGCTCCGCCCAGACTTCCGGAGTGACCGGAGAGGTTGCCTCATTGCCGTCGCTGTGCGCGTCGACGCTGGGCGTCGGATAGTCGCCCAGATGGCTGTGCACATCGATAATGCCGGGCGTCACATATTTGCCGGACCCGTCGACCACCGTGGCGTCTCCGGGGATCGCGGTATCGGGGCCGCCGACAGAGGATATTTTTCCGTCGACCATGAACAGGGTGCCATTGTCGATCCGGCCACCCTCGCCGTCAAAAATGGTTACGCCGGTGATCGCCGTGGGGGCGGAAGGGTAAGCCCGGTAGGTGGACGGAAAGGCAGGCCCGCCCCGCGCGCTCGATGGTGGCGGTGCCGCGCTGGCGGAGCTGGGTTCCGCTCCGCTGGCCGCGCACCCGGCCAAGAGTGATCCGCCAGCAGCCAGCGCCAGCAAAGCCCGAATTTTCATAGAACGCCCCTTTAGTCTTATAATTTCGTCGTCGGATGCACACCGGCAGCCTGCGGCTCGCCCACTTCCGGCTGGCCTTCGAGATCATCCCCAACCGTATGGTCCTCCAGCGTGTCGAGATGCATCAGCTTCTTGATCAGCGGCGAAATCACGATCACGCCAACGCCGACACCAACCGCAACCCAGCCGACGGTTGAATAGACGTCCAGAACGCGATCAGGCCCGGCCCCTTCCGCGCCAACGGCAGAAGCGATCAGCCCGGCAGCAAAATTGCCGGTGGCCGATGCAAAGAACCATGTCCCCATGATCAGGCTGGCCATATGCGCAGGAGCGAGACGGTTCATCGCGCTCAGGCCCACGGGTGACAGGCACAGTTCGCCGGTCGTGTGCAGCAGATAGATAAGGAAGATGAACAGGACCGGTGTAAGGTTTCCGCTCCCGGCAGCCAGCGAGCCGGCAACCAGCACCAGAAAGCCTGCCCCCAGCTGGATCAGGCCCAGACCGAATTTGGCCGGAGCAGAGGGTTCCAGTCCCTTTCGGCCCAACATGGTCCAGAGCAGCGCAAAGACCGGTGCCAGCAGGACGATATAGATCGCATTGATCGACTGGAACACCGATGCGGGCACTTCAACACCCAACATGGTCCGGTCAACGCTGCGGTCGGTGAACAGGTTCAGCGACGAACCGGCCTGTTCGAACAAGGCCCAGAACAGGATCGATCCGAAAATCAGGAACATGGCGGCAAAGATCCGGTCCCGGTCCTCGGGTTCAAGCTTTGCGACAGCGGTATAAAGCACATAAGCAACCAGTATCGCCCCTGCTACGCCCAGCAGCGAACCGACCAGCGCCTGATTCTGGATCAATATCCAAACCAGGCCAACGGTTGCAAAACTCAGAGCATAGAGAAGCCATTCGAACTTGATGCCGGCGACCTTGCTTTCGAGGCGCGCCGGGTCATTGGCTTCGCCGCGGCCGACCAGCAGCGGCTTGCCCCAGACGAAGACCACCAGACCAAGCAGCATGCCCAGTCCCGCCGCACCGAAGCCGTAGGACCAGCCATAGGACTGACCCAGCCAGCCCGCGATGATCGCACCCAGCGCAGCGCCCAGATTGATGCCCATGTAGAAAATCGTATAGGCCGGGTCGCGGCGAATGTCGGTGCGCGTGTAGAGCTGCCCGACGATGACCGAGATATTGGCTTTCAGAAAGCCCGATCCAACGATGATGAACGCCAGTGCCAGCCAGAAGATATTGATCGCGGGATCGGCCTGCCCGGCGCCCTTGCCTTCGAAGGCCATCAGGAAATGGCCGAAGGTGAGCAGCAAGGCGCCAAAGGTCACTGCCTTGCGCTGTCCAAGATAGCGATCGGCCAGATAGCCGCCGATGACCGGCGTGATATAGACCAGCGCCGTATAGGCACCGTAAATGATGCCCGCTTCGCTGTCGGAAAACATCCAGTGCTGGACCAGATAGAAAATGAGCAGAGCGCGCATGCCATAATAGGAAAAACGTTCCCACATTTCGGCAAAGAACAGGACAAAAAGGCCTTTCGGATGGCCGAGGAATGTTCCTCTTGCATCGCCAGACTCCAGATACGCACCCGCCATATTATACTCCCCGACTGTTACTAAGGACCGTCAACTGCAGCCCGCTTGCCTCGCACCCTAATGAAAAAAATGCGCAAGTGAAGCAGATTGTTTCAACCGAGACCGGTTTATTGCCAATTCCTCTTGCAATCGGCCGCGTCTCTTCCAAAGTGACGCTGATGACAGAAAAGCCGTTCAACGACCTCAGCAGCCTCGCCAGCTATTTCCCCTCCCGCCGTTCCGGACGGCCGCGCAACATGGTGGCCCCGGGACCGAGCGACGCACAGATCGAGGAGATTGTCGCTCTTGCGATGCGCACGCCGGATCATGGCAAGCTGGCGCCGTGGCGCGTTGTCTCGGTTGGTGCTGACCAGCGCGACCGGCTCGCGCAGGGTTTCACCGACGCCTATCGCGCCGAGAAACCCGAAGCGGGCCGTCTGGAACTCGAGGGACTGGAATCCATGGCCCATGAGGCCCCCTGCCTGCTGGTGCTGCTGTCCTCGCCGGTCGAATCGTCGAAAATTCCGCTGTGGGAACAGGAACTCAGCTGCGGCGCCTTTGCGATGAATATCCTGCACGCCGCCCATAGCCTGGGATTTGTCGGCGGCTGGATCACCGGCTGGCCAGCCTATAATGACGATGTGCGCGACCTGTTCGGTTCTGCGCCGGAAAAAATTGCCGGCCTGCTCTATATCGGCACGTCGAATATCGAGCTGGCCGAACGTCCGCGCCCCCAAGTGGAAGACATATTGTCGGCCTGGACACCACCGGCCGCCCTCTAGTCGATCGCCTGACCGACCAAATCCGGCAAACCGCCAACTATCCCTTGCCCGCCTCGCTGTATTATGGCAGTGATGCAGCATGAACATTGCAAACAAGCCAGTCTATCTGAAATTGCGGGATATTATTGCCGAATCCATTCTCGATGGCGACTATCGCGAAGGCGACATGCTGCCTTCGGTCCGGGTATTCGCAGCGGAACAGGGCGCGAATCCCCTGACCGTTGCCAAAGCCTATCAGGGTTTTCAGGAAGACGGCCTGGTCACCGTGAAACGCGGTGTCGGCATGTTTGTCGCGCCCGGCGCCAAAAATCGCCTGCGCAGCGCCCAGCGAGACGATTTCATCAAGAATGTCTGGCCACCGGTCGAACGGCAGATGAAGCGGCTGGACCTGTCGATCGATGACCTGATGAAAAGCGACGCCTGATCGCCGCTCAGCTTCTGCCTGTTGCCTGAACGGCGCGCCGCAGGCTCTGCCGGTAGACCGGATTATCCGGCATGATCGCGACCGCCTTTCTGAGCAGGCTGATGCCGTCGCGCCGGCGGTCCTTGTCCTGCATCAGCGCCAGACCATAGAGATGCGATACCACCGGACTTGACGGCTGGACCCGATAAGCGATCCGGCCTGCGGCAATCGCCTTGTCGGTCTCGCCCATACCCGTATAGGCCTGGGTCAGCCCGGCCATGATCAGGGCATCATTTTCGCCAATCCGCTTCCGCAAATTTTCCAATATATAGGCGGCTACCGCCCAGCTTTCGGTTTCGAGATGGGAATAGGCCATCCAGCGCAATCCGGCAATATTGCTGGGATTATAGCTGAGATATTGGGCCAGAACCTCGCCCGACTGACGCATGTCCCCCTTGGCGCGCATGACCTCGACCATACGCAACATGACCGGTTCCGAGAACCGGATGCTGCGGGCCTTTGTCAGCGCATCCAGCGCTTCGTTATAATCGCCCATCGCAGTCGCGACATCGGCGACCAGCACATGGGCGCCGCTGGCCCCGGGATTGGCTAGCTGGAGCCGCTTTGCCTCGGCAAAGGCCGCCGCATAATCGCCCGCATCATAGAGCGCGCGAATATAGGGCACCACGATCCGCGCATCCTCGGCGTTCCGCTCGGCTTCCGCCCGCAGCACCGTGAGCGGCGCGGAATCGAGGATAGCGCTCTCCCGTCCTGCATCATGGACAGCGGCGCGGTTCAATATTGCCGCGGCCTCGTCTCGCTCGCCGATCGCCTCGAGCGACCGGCCGGCGAGCCAGAGCGCATAGGGATCGGCCCCGCTCCGGCTGACCTGCGGTTTCAGCACATCGACGGCATCGTCAGCGCTGCCCGCCAGATAGAGCGAACGGGCGAGGAGATTTTGCGCCTCCCGGTTTTCCGGCTGGATCGCGACCAGACGGTTAAACTTGTCGATCGCGGCGTTATAATTGCCTTCGCTATGCTCGATGATACCCTCGACCAGCAACACGGCGGGTATATTGTCAATCACGCCCTTGGTCTGCTGCATCAGCCGTCTCGCCAGGCCATATTGGCCAGCGCGGGCGGCGAGCACTGCCTGCATGAAAAATGCTCTCGGATTATGTCCGTCGAGGGAAATGATCTTGCGGGCGACGACCAGCATGTCGGTCATCCGTCCCATGTCGCCGAGGGTCGCCGCATATTCGGTCAGCAGCGGCACATCATTGGGGTCGATCTGCAACGCGCGCTCGAACCATGGAATAGCTGCCCCCAGACCGAACTGGAAACGCAGCAACTCGCCGCGATATTGCAAGGCGCGAATATTGCGCGGGTCCAGCTTCACCGCCTTGTCGACCGCGTTGGTCGCACCAGCCTGATCGCCGGTGTCGGCGCGGAAGCGTGCAATCGCGACCCAAAGATCGGGGTTTTTTGGATCCAGCTCCATCGCCCGGTTGAACGCGGCACTGGCCAGCTGTTGATCGCCCACCTGCACCGCGACCCTGCCCATGATTCGCGCCGCATAGCCCTGGTTGCGGGGGGGAATATCAGCGGCGAGCAACTGATCGCGCGCCTTTTCCGGTTCGCCCTGCAGAAAATAGGCGTGGCCGTAAAGATGGCGAACTTCCGCCGGGTCCAGACCAAGCTGGACGGCCCGGTCGAGCTCCGCCTCGGCGGCAAGTCCATCCATCAGGCTCAGCAGCACCTCGGCCTGCGCCACGCGCGCATCGATCCACTGCGGATCCGCCTTGATCGCATTCATCAGTTCAATGCGGGCCGACCGTATATCGCGGCCCGCGCGAAACTCCTCCGCCTTGGCAAAGGCTTCCCGTGCCTCCGCATTGCCCTGGCTGGCACCATAGATGGCGCTGGGAGCAGCGATCGTCGCCAGCACCAGCGCCGCGGCGAGCAGCGCCGACTTCCGGCGAGAGCGCCGTTCAGAAGATAAATCCGTCGCCATGGGTCAGCTGGCCTGCTGCAATTTATATTGCTTGAGCAGATCATAGAGCGTTGGCCGGCTGATCCCGAGCAATTTGGCGGCATTGGAAATATTGCCGCTGGTCTGGGAAATCGCCCGCAGGATCGCCGAACGATCGGCCGCCTCCCGCGCCGCTTTCAGGTTCAGAATATCCGTTGCGGCTTCGTCATCGACGTCCAGATCCAGATCCTTTGCGCTGATCATCTTGCCGTCCGCCATGATCACGGCGCGCTTGATCCGGTTCTCCAGCTCGCGCACATTGCCCGGCCAGTGCCAGGCTTCCAGCGCGGCCAGCGCATCCGGAGCGAGCCCCTTCACCGCAGGATTGATTTCCTCGGCAAATTTCTTCTGGAAATGCCGCGCCAGCAGGCTGGCATCGCCGGATCGCCCGGACAAAGGCGGAATCTTGATCACGATTTCGGCGAGGCGATAATAGAGATCTTCCCGGAACGCATTTTCCGCGATCATCTTCTCGAGATCCTGATGGGTCGCGCAAACGATCCGTGTGTCGACGGCTATCGCCTTGCGGCCACCGATCCGCTCGATCACCCGCTCCTGCAGAAAGCGCAGCAATTTTACCTGCAGCGGCAGCGGAATGTCGCCGACCTCATCGAGAAACAGCGTGCCGCCGTTGGCCTGCTCGATCTTTCCTTCGGTCGTCTTGATGGCACCAGTAAAGGCGCCCTTTTCATGGCCGAACAATTCGGACTCGAGCAGATTTTCCGGAATGGCCGCACAGTTGATCGCCACAAAAGTCTTGTCTCGCCGGTCGCTCGCATCGTGCAAACCCTGGGCCAGCAATTCCTTGCCGGTTCCGCTCGCGCCGAGCAGCATCACCGACGCATTGGTATTGGCCACGCGCTCCACCATCTGTGCAACCTTCAGCATTTCCGGCGCAGCGGTAATGATCTGGCCCAATATTTGTTTGTCACCATTATTCTGGGCGGCAAGAGTGGCATTTTCCTGTTCCAGCCGGTGAACATGAAAGGCCCGGCGGACGATCAGCCCCAGTTCGTCAATATCCACCGGTTTCTGGTAAAAGTCCCAGGCACCACCGGAAATGGCCCGCAAGGCACTGGATTTTTCGCCATGGCCGGAAGCGACGATGATCTTGGTGTCCGGCTTCAGACTCAGTATCGCGTCCATGGTAGCGAAACCTTCGGTGGTACCATCCGGGTCCGGTGGCAAGCCGAGGTCCAGTGTCACCACATCCGGTTCTTCCGCACGCAGCAACTCAATAGCGGACTCGCGGTCGCCTGCGATCAGAACTTCGAAATCGTCATAAGCCCATTTCAGCTGCTTTTGCAGACCGGGATCGTCTTCCACGATCAGCAGCTTGTCCTTTCTGGGTTGATTTTTCTGCGACATCATGCGGCCCTCTCGTCTGATGGGATTTCTTGCGCCAAATGCCTGGCGAGCGGCAGCAGCAGCGTGAACCGGCTGCCGACTCCCAGCGTGCTCTCGACTTCCAGCCGTCCGTTCATGGCGCGCGCCAGTTCGCGGGCTTCATAGGCCCCGATACCGAAGCCACCCTGTTTGCTGGACGCGAAAGGCTTGAAAAGCTGGGTGCGGATAAATTCGCTCGACATGCCGACACCATGATCAGCAACCTCGATGGCCACGCTGAGGTCCCGCCGACGCGCGCTGATTGTTATCGGCTGGTTTTCCGCACTGGCATCGATGGCGTTCTGGATCAGATGCCCCAATATCTGTTCGACGCGAGCGGGATCGGCAAAAATCGTGAGATCCTCGATCTGGCCGCTTTGCAGGCTGTGCAAAAGCCGCTTCTTCTCGATCGTCGAACGGATCAGTTCGGCAATCTTCACCGACCTGGGCTCCTCGGGGGTTGCCTTATTATGCTGTGACAGCCTTTCCAGCAGGCCATTCATCTTACGCGCGGAATCCTGCAGAGTATCGATCATATCGGCCTGGAAATCGGGATTACCGGCATGGCGCTTGGCATTGCCGGCCAGCAGACTCAACTGGCTGACCAGATTCTTGATGTCGTGCATGATGAAGGCCATGCGGCGGTTAAATTCGTCAAATCTCTGCACTTCCGACAAGGATTCCTGACTGCGATATTCGGCCAGATAGCTCGCCACCTGCCGGCCAACGACGCGCAGCATGTCCAGGTCTTCCCAGTCGAGCGTGCGGTTGATCCGGGGTCGCGCCAGCAGGATCAATCCCGCCAGCCGGTCGAAATGGACCAGCGGCACCGCGATCCAGGTCCGCGGATCGCCGGTCATCCAGTCCGGGATTCCCGCTGCTTCCGATTTCGCATCCTTGCCGGCGCGCAGCGCGTCAAATTCGACGATATGGCCGGTATCCTCGAAAAATCCGGCGGTGCGGGTGGTGCAGGCGCGGGACGGGACTTCGACCGTGGACCAGTTCCAGCGTGACTGCAGCACCAGCTGGCCGGAATCGTCCGGTACCAGCAGAATGCCGGCCGGCGAATCGGTGATATCCGCGATCGCCTTGATCACCCGTTCGTGAAAGGGGGCACTGTCCGGTCCGGGCCTGCCGATCGTATCCGTGAAGCGAATCCATTCCGAGCGATAATCATAGCGGTGCTGGAAGAAATTCTTGGCGAGCTTGACCTTCGCCCATGCGCGAAATTTGCCGGAAGGCAGCAGCAGCAAGGCACCGATCGTCGTGCCAAACAGGAAACTGATCTGGGCCAGACGCGCATAGTCGCCGCCGATGATCTGCAGCGCCGTCGCGATCACGATCATCATCAGCAGATAGCTGCCGATCGCCACCAGCGACAGCGAACGGAAGGTCACGCTGCGCGAAAGCTTCAGCGTCCACTCGGTATTGCGCATCGACGCCAGCACCAATATCGGGGCAATCACGGCCATCATCGGGCCGCGCATGGCGTGCAATTCGACCGGCACTTGCTGGGTCAGATAGGTGATCGTGTAAAGGTTGAGATCATAGGTCCAGATCGCGGCCAGCGCCGCCATCGGCAGCCTGATCCCCCAGCGGGTTTCGGGCGCGGTAATCGAATAGAGATTGTGGACCAGCACCAGCGCGCCCACGGAGAAGATCATCCGGAGCACCAGCGACGTATAAAGCGTAACCCCCTCGAGCCGCGGACTTCCCGCAAAAGCAGGGAGCAGCGAATCGACCAGCGTCTGGCCGACCAGAACAAAAGTCAGCGCGGCATAGATGACGTTGACGGTCTTGGGCTCATCACGCCCTTCCCCCGTCCGCAACAGGATGAACATGAAGGCAAGCCAGCCAAAATTGCGCAAGGTCTCGGAGAATCGAGCGATTGGCGTGAGGAATCCCTCGACCGCAATCGACAGGGCCCAGAAACTGGTCAGCGCGATCGCAACGATCAGCCATATATGTTTTTCGGTGCGTGGCACCTTGCGCTGAAATTGCCAGATCGCCAGCGCACCGAAAAGAGCCGCAGCAATGGCATGTCCGAACACACTGATATAGTCGAGAAGCGTGTTCATATCAGCGCGCTCCGTCTGGCCACAGGATGACCCGGAGGGTCTGCAGGATGATCAGCAGGTCCAGAAAAGGCGTGTAATTTTTGGCATAATAGAGATCATATTCCAGCTTGTGGCGTGCATCTTCCGTGGACGCGCCGTAGGGATAGTTGATCTGGGCCCAGCCAGTGATCCCCGGCTTCACGATATGTCTCTCCGCATAATAGGGCATTTTCGTCTGCAGATCGTTGACAAACTGTGGCCGTTCCGGACGAGGGCCGACAAAACTCATCTCGCCCTTCAGGACGCTCCACGCCTGGGGCAGTTCGTCGATCCGGACCTTGCGAATGAAGCGGCCGATCCGGGTAGTCCGCGGATCATTTTTTGTCGCCCAGCGCGCCTCGCCGCCGGTCTCGGCGTCAGAACGCATCGAACGCAGCTTGAGGATTTTGAACGTCTGGCCATATAGCCCGACCCGTTCCTGCGTGAAAAAAGATCCCCCCCTGCTTTCCAGCCTGATGAGCAATGCAAAAAGCAGAATGATCGGCCCGGTCAGGACGAGCAGCAGGAAACTCAGCAATATATCAAAGCCCCGCTTGAACAGGGTGGACAGCCTGCGACCCGAAGAAAAGCCGTCGGAGAAAATGAACCAGCTCGGGTTCACGCTGTCGAGGTCGACCCGCCCGGTTTCGCGTTCCAGAAAGCTCGACAGCTCGTTGACATGGACACCGGTCGTCTTGATCGTCAGCAAGTCGGCCACCGGTAGCGAATTGCGCCGCTCCTCGAGCGCCACCACCACTTCGCTGACCGCAAGGTCAATCACATGCTGTGGCAGATTGGCGATATCCTGGCGCTTCACCGCGCTCTCGATCAGGCTTGGCCCCTCGTTCATGTCGACATAGCCGGCAATGGTGAACCCGTTTTCCTGCCGCTTTTCCATCGCCGCGATGCGGCCGGCGCGCGGGCCGGCGCCGAGGATCAGCAGGCGGCGCTTGAAAATATCGCTGTCCAGAATCGTGCCGAGCAAAATGCGCACCACCATCAGAAACAGGATCGCGAGGACCATCGCGTAGAGCGAATTCGACCGCCACAGCGTCACCCCCGGCATCGCAAAGGACATCAGCGACAGGAAAATCACGCCGAGAGAAATCGCCACCAGAATTCGGGCAGCAGCAAAGCGCAGGGATTGCAGCGCTTCCGGCCCGTAGATACCGACCGCGATCAGCGCCAGCTGCAGGGCAATGGCAAAGCTGAAAATCGGAGCCGGCCGATCGGCGATCGAGCCGATGCCCATGTTGATCTGCACCGCACGGAATATCCACCCCGCTTCCGCCGCCATCATCAGCAGCAGAAAGTCGATCAGCCCCAGCACGAGCACGGGATAGGGAATATAATGTTTGAACAGTCTGATCATATTGCGCGCAGTTTTTCCTTGGTCTTTCCGACCTCTAAGGAAAATTGGTTATCTGTCGGTAAACTTTACAATCAAATTACGCAAAATCAGCGGATTTTTTATAGAATGTTCAACAGACCGACAGTTTTCAGCAGGCATTATGAGGCTTCCGGGGCTCCCGGCTAGTCATTGACGAAGTCAAAAGGTGTCAATCCGCGTTCCCGTTCGTCGAATTTCAGCGCCCGGCTGCGCGGCGGTGCAGAGCGCTGGGAACATTGGCGGCGGGTGCAGGCGGAACAGCCCAGTCCGATCGGATCCGCATGCTCGATATCCAGATCCATGCCGCGCGCATCGTGCAGGACCGATGCGACATCGGCGGAGACACCCAGTCCGATGGCAAAGGCCGGGGTATAGCCACCGGCGCCGGAGCCAATGCCCTGCACCGCTCGAGACATGGTGAACCAGGTCGAACCGTCTTCCAGCGCGACCAGCTGCGAGTGTATCTCTGCCGGCTGTTCGAACACACGGTGAATGTCCCATAAAGGACAGCGATGCGCGCTTTCCACCAGCGGGGCATTGCTGGCTCCGGCATAGCGCTTCGAAATCGTCCCGGCCCGGTCGATCCGGACCATGAAAAAGGGCAGGCCCCGCGATCCGACTCGCTGCAAGGTCGTCAGCCTGTGGGCGATTTGCTCGAAACCCGCGCCAAAGCGGCGCTGAAGCAGCTGAATACGATATCCGCTTTGCTCGCATGCCTTCAAGAACCGGTCATAGGGCATCATCAGGGCGGCAGCGAAATAGCTCCACAGGTGGCGGCGGAACAGTTTTTCGGCGGCGCGATCAGTAAAATTTCCGCCGGCAGCCAGCGCGTCAATTTCACCCTTCGCCTCGATCTGGCCGAGCAGCAGCGCCGCCTGGAACGTTCGCGATGCCGGGTCGAGCATCTCCGAAAGCTGCAGCTGCCTGGCGTGCAGATCGAGCCGCCGCAGCTTGTCCGGCAGCACCGCTTCCGGCAAGATCCGGATCATCAACTGATGCTTGACCCGCAGCCTTTCCGCAATTGCGCCATAGAGATCGCCTGCCCCCAGGCGCAATTCATCGGCCAGCTCTTCCGCCATCGAATCGAGATCGGCAAAATGGTTGCGCCAGCGCTCAATTTCGCGGCGAACGGCCTGGATCGGATCCGGGGCGCTGGACTCCGCAGCCTCACCGCCGGCCCCGCGACTGTCAAAAAGGCGGACAAAAGCTTCCGCCGTATTGGGCGATGCGATCAGCCATTCTTCCAGTTCGGTGCGGTCGATCGACAGGTCTTCAAACAGCGGATCCGCGAGCCGCTGGCGGATTGCATCAATCCCGCCGCCCGGCTCCGCCGCGATCAGCTGCCTCGGGTCAAAATCGAATCTGTCGGCAAGCAAGAGCATCAGGCGGGCGCTCACAGGCCGCTGGTTTCGTTCGATCAGATTGAGATAGCTGGGTGAAATATCGAGCGCCTCGGCCAGCGCGACCTGGGTCATCCCGGCGCTGCGCCGCAGACGCTTGATGGGCGCACCGGCGAAGAGTTTCTTGTTGGTCATGCAGCGCCTATGTAAATTTATTTACATAATTTCAAGCAGATTTGCCCAATGTCATACACGGCTACACAAAAGCAAGGCGCGACCGCTTTGCCCGTTACCGAGCGGGGCGGACTGCAGAAGGTAAATATTTCTTAACCGCACCGGGCTATTTTCGTGCAGAATCTGAAAGAAACTGGTGCTCTGATATGCTCAAAGAATCCATTCTGCTTGTCGCCTCCACCGGAGTTCTGATCTATCTGGTCTCTCCCTCCGGCGAGCCACCCAAACCGGAACCGGTCAAGGAAGAAGTGCAGAAAATCGTGGCGTCACCCGCTCCGGCGCCTGATGACAGCTGGGAATATAGCGATGAAGATATGGAGACAGACGACGATAACTTCACATTCGGCGAGCCGATGACATTTCTGGACAATGATGAGAATGAACCATCGTCCGATCAGCCCCCATCTGGTGCTCCAGCGAGTGCGGGCAGCAGGTCTTTTGCCGACAGCGCCCCTTCCCCGTCGGGAGGCAGTCCGCGACCTGGCGCACCCGGTAGCCGGGAGAACCCCATCGCCCTCGCCCCGAACGGGCGGACCAGCGCTAACGACAGATAATCAGTCGAGATCGCGGGCCATATCGCGGCGGCATTGGTCGCTGATGATGGCGGCATGGCCATAGTTGGGATGGTCGATCTGGACCATCACCTGGCCCTCCATGCTCTTCCACATTCTGGCCTGTTCGCTGGTCAGCGGGAAATGGACAAATTGCACCGCGCTGGCCTTGCCGTCTGCGCGGGTTCGGTCGATATCCTGCTCCGGTTCGGCCGTCACCTTCTGATCGCCGATGATCAGGTGGATATGCCGGTCGACTCCGCCCAGCGTCTTCAAAAAAGCCGTCCGGCGCTCTTCCTCGTCGATTTCGAACATCAAAGTGCCGGTAAATTCCGATCCGTTCGGCACCATCGGATTATAGGCCGCCAGTTCGTCTGTCAGCTGTTCATCGCCGCCTTTTTCGATACGCAGCATTTCCTGGATCTGCAGCCACATGCTCTCCCAGCTTTCGAACTGGATCGTGGCATAGGGCCCGATCGCGATCCGCCGGTATTTCTTGCGCAGGATCGATTCCTGCCGCTTGTCCTTGCGGATCGATTCATAATCCTCAAGCGAGATGATATCATCGCGGGTTATTTCATGGGTATCGCGGGGCATGTTTGATCCTCAAAATTTGGACTGCGGTTTCAGGCGAAACGATCCTGTCTGGACAGATGCTCGCCATCAAAATCCGTAAGCCTTGGCAAGCAATTCGATCGGATGACCGATCCGTTCGGGAACATCCGCCTGCCCGCCGGCTTCCATGATCTGCTTGAGATGCGGCCCGGCCAGCGGGCATTCGCTGACCATATAGTCGGGATCGCCCTTGGCGACGGCCCGCGCCGCCGGGCGGCCGACCTTGACAGCCTTGTCGAAATTTTCCTTGAAAATGCCCCATTTGCCGCCATGACCGGAACAGCGTTCGGTGATCGTTGGCGTCGCTTCGGGAATCAGCTTCAGCATTTCCATTGCCTTGGGCCCCATATTCTGGGCGCGGCTGTGGCAGGCAAAATGAATCCCGATCCTGGCATTCATCGGCGCGATTTCCACCAGTCCCTTGTCCTTTGCAATCTCGACGACATATTCGCTGAGGTCACGCGTGGCCCTGGCCAGCTTTTTCACCGCCTCATTGTCGGGCAGGATCAACGGCCATTCGAATTTCATCATCAGTGCACAGCTGGGGGTGAGCGCAACAATGTCATAACCTTCATCTATGATCGGCTCGAAAAAGGCGGCGACCTCTTCTGCCGAAGATGCGACAGCCGGCAGGTCGCCGTTTTCCAGCTTGGGCATGCCGCAGCAGCCGGGATATTCGACGCGGGTCTGCACGCCATTGTGCGCCAGCACCGCCAGCGCGGCCTGGCCTGCGGTCTGGTCGTTGAAATTGCCGTAACAGGTGGCATAGATCGCCGCCTTGCGGCCGAAAGCAGGAGCATCCGGGTTGGGAACGGGACCGTGACCAACATGCTTGTAGGTCAGCGGTACATCTTCAAATTCCGGCAGATGGGCGCGCTTGTCGATCCCGGCAATGCTTTGCATCAGCCCCCGGGTCAGGCCGTTGTCCTGCCTGGTAGCCCAGTTGGCCAGTCCCGAAACGGTACCGGCCACTGCCGCATTGCGATCGATTTCGGCCAGCTGCCTGTCGACATAGCCGGTCTTGCCCTTGCGGTTTTCAACGGCCCGGTGGCGCAGCATCAGATGGGGAAAATCGAGATCAAATTCATGCGGCGGCACATAGGGACATTTGACCATGAAACACATATCGCAGAGCGTGCAGGCATCGACAACATTCTTGATATCGCCGGCACTCAGGTCCTCAACTTCCTCGTTGGGGCTTTCATCGATCAGGTCGAACAGCTGCGGAAAGCTGTCGCACAGATTGAAGCAGCGGCGGCAGCCATGGCAAATGTCGAAGACCCGGCGCAGTTCCTGGTCAAGCGCAACCTCGTCATAGTAGGATTCTTCCTGCCACGGAATCGGATGTCGCGTCGGCGCGCCCAGACTGCCTTCTGTCATGATAATTGCCCTCTCGCCCAAGGGACGGATTTCAAAGCGGTAATGGTCGGACCGCCGCCTGTCCGAAGGACATGGGCGGCGGCGCGATCAAAGAATGAACGGTTTAGGCGTCCATCGATTCCAGCGTTTTCTGGAATTTGCCGGCGTGGCTCTTTTCCGCCTTGGCCAGCGTTTCGAACCAGTCGGCAATTTCGTCGAAACCTTCTTCGCGGGCCGACTTCGCCATGCCCGGATACATGTCGGTATATTCGTGTGTTTCACCCGCAATCGCCGATTTCAGATTGTCGGAGGTCGAACCGATCGGTTCGCCGGTGGCCGGATCGCCGACTTCCTCGAGAAATTCGAGATGGCCATGGGCGTGACCGGTTTCGCCTTCAGCGGTCGAACGGAAAACCGCTGCCACGTCGTTATAACCTTCGATATCGGCCTTCTGGGCGAAATAGAGGTAGCGACGGTTGGCCTGGCTTTCCCCGGCAAAGGCGTCTTTCAGATTCTGTTCGGTTTTACTTCCCGCAAGTCCCATGATCTTCTCCATTCTCGGATGATTGAAAAATACCGATATAAAGAATCGGATTGATTTGTTTTAACCCTGCACGAGACCCCACTCTATCGAATTTTTTGATCGTTTACGATCGGAATAATCGATCAATATATTGCAATTTATTCGCAATAGCGATTACTTATCAGGACAGCGCTGCAGCTGATACAGGTCCGGTTCGATCGCCAAATCAAAACGGTCGGGGCCTATGACCTCAACGGGCCCGTCCAGGCGAAAGCGGCCGCCCGCCTCGCCGGTTTCCTCATCAATCGCCAGATCGTCGAGCCGCAGCAGCAGCTTGCCCTCGGACCATTGCCATGTGCCGGTCAGATTTTCAGACAGGAAATTCCCGCCCTCGATCATCGTCCAGCTGGTCGGCGCCCGGCAATCTTCGCCGAGCATAGCCCAGCGCCCCTGGAAATAGGCCGGGCCGGGATCGACAGGCTGCGCGGCCGCCACTGTCGCCCCCGGCAGGCCCGTCGCCACCAGCAGCAAAGCCCAGCTCATTTATTTCTTCATGATCTGCAGGGTCGCCGCGGTCAGCGCTTCGGCACCGGTCTTGATGACCTTTTCGGCATCCGGGGCCCAGAACGGACTGTGCAGCGACGGCAATTTGGTGCCGTCGGTCTGCGCCGCCTGATATTCCGCCATCGGCACGCCACCGACCCAGAAGATCATGCTCTTGATATTTTCATCGGCCCGGCGATAGCGGCTGAAATCCTCGCCGCCCATCACCGGCTTTGACTGTACGACACGCTCCTGGCCAAAACGGCTTGCAAACAGCTCTGCCATTTCCACCGAAAATTCTGGACTATTGTAGGTGGCCGGTGTGAATTCCGCTTCGCGCAGGCTCACGACCGGCATGCGGTCTTCGGGTATGCCTGCGGTAATCGCCTCGCCACGCGCAATCCGCTTGATTCCGTCGAGCAGCTTGGCGCGGGTTTCGTCGCCATAGCTGCGCACGGTCAGCAGCAGCAGCGCCTCGTCGGAAATGATATTATGCTTGGAACCGGCCTGAAAGCTGCCGACGGTCACGACCGCCGGATCCTGCGGATCGGTTTCCCGGCTGACCAGGGTCTGCAGCGCGCCCACTATGCGACTCGCCAGCACGATCGGGTCCTTGGTGGTGTGCGGATAGGCACCATGACCGCCGATACCCTTTACCCGGATATCGACGCTGTCGACATTGGCCAGCGCAAAGCCCGGCGCATAGCCGATATAGCCAGCCGGCGCTCCGGCGGCATCGTGAAACGCCAGCGCATAGTCGGGCTTGGGGAAACGGGTGTATAGGCCGTCCTCGAGCATCGCCAGAGCGCCCTCCCCGGTTTCCTCGGCCGGCTGCAGGATCATCACCAGCGTGCCAGACCATTCATCCTTGCGCGCCGCCAGCTGCCGGGCGGTGGCGACCCATCCGGTCATATGCGTGTCATGGCCGCAGGCATGCATCACATAGGTCTCGTTGCCCTGACGGGTCTTTGCCTTCACCGTCGAGGCAAAGGGCAGCCCGGTTTTTTCCTCGAGCGGCAGACCATCCATATCGGCGCGCAGCAGCACCGTCGGCCCCTCGCCATTTTTCATCACGGCCACGACGCCGGTGCCACCGACCTTCTCGGTGACATCGAAACCGAGACGCCGGGCCTCGGCGGCCAGCTTGGCGGCTGTGCGGACTTCCTCGCCGCTCAGTTCGGGATGGCTGTGCAGGTCTCGGTAAATTTCCATCAGTGACGGCAGGTCGTCGGCAATCGCCTTGTTCAGGTCATCGGCCTGGGCCGGAGTGGCCGCCAGCATCGACGCCGTCGCCAGCAGGCCCAATATCGTAAATTTCCGCATCATCACTCCAATCCCTGTTGTTTAAAATCGAACCTAAGGCGGCCCGCGCCGCTTGTCAGGTGAAATTTGCCCGACCTGCCTCGCCGTCACTCGATCAGCTGAAGATCAATGATGTTGATATCGGCTTCGTAAAAAGGCTTCGGGAATATCATCCGCCAGCGCTTTTGTGACAGTTTCTGAACGATTCCGGCCTCATCCCTGTCTTCCCGGCTGCCATAGGGCACCAGACGGTCCTCGTCTCCGAGCAGCAGCGTTCCCAGGAAAACACCGTGCCTGTCATCACCCGCATGATCGGGCGCCGCATCGTAAATATAACCCACCTGTCGTTGCGAGCCGGTCAGCTTGACAAACTGGCGGCGGCCGTCCTCGACGATCACCCGGCACTGGAAATAGTCATAGGCAATCATCTCCAGATATTTGCCGCCAGTCCGGCCTTTCACCGGCGCGTGACTCGCTCGCGGTCGGAGTGGGGCTGCTCGCTGGCGCACCAATGGTTGCCGCTCCCGCGCAACCGGCCAGCAACAGGCTGCCCCATAGCGCGGACGCGGCTTTGTTCACTGCGCGGTCCAGCCGCCGTCGATCGAGATATTCGCGCCGGTGATCGACCGCGCCTCATCCTTGCAGAGGAAAATTGCCAGCGCCGCGATCTGCTCGATCTGGACAAATTCCTTGGTCGGCTGCGGCGCCAGCAGCACGTCGTTGATCACCTGATCCCGGGTCAGCCCGCGCACTTCCATGGTGTTGGGAATCTGGCCCTCGACCAGCGGCGTCCAGGTATAGCCGGGCGAGATCGTGTTCACCGTGATCCCGTGGGTCGCAACTTCGAGCGCCACCGTCTTGCCGAAACCGTCCAGCCCGTGCTTCGCCGCATTATAGGCGGACTTGTAGGGGCTGGCGACCTTGCTGTGCATCGAGCCGGTGTTGATGATCCGGCCCCAGCCCTTTTCCTTCATGCCCGGCACCACTGCCTTGGTCGCGTGGAAGGCGCTGCCCAGAATGATGTCCATCACGGCGTTCCATTTGTCTTCCGGAAATTCGTCCACCGGAGCGACAAACTGGATGCCGGCATTGTTGATCAATATGTCGACGCTGCCCAGCTGGTCGGTACAATCGGCGCACATCTGCCGGATTTCCTCCGGCCTGGTCATATCGGCATTGCTGTAGGCGGCCTTTGCACCGCTGAGCGACTCCAGTTCCTGGCGCAGCGATTCGATCTCGCCCGCATCGCCAAAGCCGTTGATCATCACCGCCGCGCCTTCTGCCGCCAGCGCCTTTGCATAGCCGGCGCCGATACCCGATGTAGACCCCGTAATCAGCGCGGTTTTGCCCTTTAGAAACATGCATATTCTCCTTTGCCGCGACCTTAAAACTGTCGCGCCGGACTGCAATGCTTTTTGTAAAAGAAACCGGTGGCGCTTGCGCTTTTCAGAAATTCCGGCGAATTGCGATTCGACGAGGAGAAAATATATGCGCCTGGATGATCTGGATCCCAGCAAAAATGTTCGCGATCAGGGCCGTGGCGGCGGCAACGGCTTTGGCGGCGGTGGCGGCGGCCTGGGCATGCTGCTCAGCTTTCTGCCGATGCTGCTGGGCCGCAAACTGGGCTGCGGCACGATCCTGCTGATCGGCGGGGCCGCGCTGGCCTTTTTCTATTTTGGCGGAAGCGGGCTGCAACTGGCAGACAATACCGGCACCGGCGGCTTCCAGCCCAACAGCGCTGGCGCCAATGTCGCCTGCGATACCGAAGAGGAAATGTTTGCCTGCCAGGTGCTCGCATCGACCGAACAGACCTGGGGCAAATTGTTCGAGCAGCAGGGGCAGCGCTACCGCCCGACCACCCTCACCTTTTACGAACAGTCAGGTCAATCGGGCTGCGGTGCGGCGCAGGCGGCCATGGGCCCCTTCTATTGCCCAGCGGATCAGGGCGTCTATCTCGACACCAGCTTCTTCCAGGAAATGGCGTCTCGCCTCGGTGCCAAGGGCGATTTTGCCCAGGCCTATGTGATCGCGCATGAAGTCGGCCATCATATCCAGAATCTGACCGGCATCGCCGATCAGGTCCGCAACGCCCAGAGCCGCGCCAGCAAGGCGGAAGGCAATGCGCTGCAGGTCCGGATGGAGTTGCAGGCGGATTGCTATGCCGGAGTCTGGGCGGCGCAAAATGCTGACCGTATGGAAGCCGGCGACGTCGAGGAAGGGCTGAACGCGGCCCATGCGATCGGCGATGACACGCTGATGCGCGGGGCCGGCCAGCGCCCGGTCGAGAGCATGTTCACCCACGGCACATCCGAGCAGCGCATGGCCTGGCTCCGCAAGGGCCTGCAATCCGGCGACCCGGCTGCCTGCGACACATTCGCCGCCGACGCACTCTAGGAGAGACAGGCTCCGGCAGCTAGCCGGAGCCTGCATTCGGCTATGCTTTCGGCCGGCTCATGCTGCCTGACCAGTCCAGCCGGCGGGTGACGAACATCACCCCGGCGAGAGCGGCAAATATCAGCAGCGACCCGATGAGCAGCGAATAGGCTTCGAGGCTGAGCAATATATAGATCGCGCCATAGAGCCCGGCGAGCAGCCCGCCGATCACCGACGCCCGTGGCCAGCTAGACAGCACCGATGCCGAATAGGCGCTGATCAGGCCGATCGTCGCAAGCGAGGCCATGACATAGGCCCAGGCGAAGCCGATAATCTCGGCAAAGGCCAGCAGCAGCACGAAGAACAGCACCAGCGCCACGCCGACCAGTATATATTGTACTGCGGATATCCGCACCCCGCCGATCAGGTCGAACAGCAGGAAGGCGACAAAGGTAAAGCCGATGATCAGGAAGCCATATTTGGTTGCGCGATCGACCTGGCCATAAAGATCGACCGGCTGGATCAGGTCGACGGTCGCGCTCGCAGCAACGGCATTGTCATAGCCGGATTGAGCATAGGACATCTCCCTGGCACGCATCGGCTGCACCGGTCTTCCATCCTCCGTCATGATCAGCGAGCTGCCAAGGGCCAGATTGGTAATCACATATTTTGCCTTGAACCCCTCCGCATCCACTGTTCTGCTTTCGGGCAGAAAGCTGCCGGCAAAGCTCGGGTGCGGCCATTTTGACCGGACGGTCCACTCGGTCTGACCGGCATGAGGGGCAAGGGTGACGCTCTGGTGCCCCTTGAAGCGGACCTTGAACCGCGCCTCGATCGCTCCGCTTTCAAGAGCAGCCCCGTCGAGGAACGCAAAAAATCCGCTATTCCCTGTCTCGCCCAGCCCCTTTCCGGGTTGCAGCGCAAGCGGCTGGCCATTGACCAGCACCTGGTTATCGCCCGCCAGCCCTCTCGCATCGGACAGGCCGAATCTCAGTTCCGCCCGGCTGAAATCAATCTGGTCCCGGGTCACGCCAAAACGGTCGAGATCGTCCGGCAAGCGGAATGTCGCGGAGCCGGTCATCGCCGTGTCATAGACGATCACCTGATAAATGGCGCGCTGCTTGGTTTCCGTGTTGAGTTCGCTGTCCAGCTTCACCTGCTGCGGCGCGACAAACAATTCCCGAGTCACGATATTGGTGCGGGTCACGGTCTTGCCATTTTCCTCTACCGACTCCGTGACCCTGGCGCGATAGGGCAGCACCAGCTTGGGACCGGCAAAAACCTGCTGCCCGCCCCAGCCGGACACGATCGAGCGCTGCGCCGTCTCGCTCTGGCTCTGCCGATCATAATTGAGCAACCAGACGGTGAACAGCGGGATGCTGATCAGCACGCCCATCAATATAACCATCAGGAATTTCCGCCCCGGCGACCGCTCCGGCCTGCCTGCCCCGGCTTCGTCTTGCGCTATCTCCACCATGGAATCTCCTTCTTCCATCCCGTCAAACGTCACTTGCGACCCGCGCATCTTCGTCTAGACTGACTCTATCAACCCATCCTCTACTGCGACGAGCAGTGGCGCACGCGCGTCGAATCGAAAGCCTGTTATGAATATCTCGGATTGCCACAATGTGAACGACTTCCGCACGCTTGCCAGAAAGCGCCTGCCCTTTCCGATCTTCGATTATATCGATGGCGCTGCAGATGACGAGGTGACCCGGCGACGCAATACCGAAGCCTATGAAAGCTGTGATCTGGTCCCCAATGTGCTCGCCGGCGTCGAGGATATCGACATGAGCACGACGGTCATGGGCCAAAAACTGGCCATGCCATTGTTCCTCTCGCCTACCGCCCTGCAGCGGCTGTTTCACTGGCAGGGCGAGCGCGCCGTTGCCCGGGCGGCCGAGAAATTCGGAACCTATTTCGGCATATCCTCCCTCGCCACCGTCAGCATAGAGGAGATTGGCGCTAGCATCAGCACGCCGAAAATGTTCCAGCTCTATGTCCACAAGGACAAGGATCTCAACCGGTCGATGGTCGAACGGTGCAAGGCGGCCAAATTTGATGCGCTGACCCTGACCGTCGACACGATTGTCGGCGGCAATCGCGAGCGCTGCCTGCGGTCGGGCTTTACCAGCCCGCCCAGGATCACGCCGACCAGTTTCTGGAGCTATGCCGCGAAACCCGCATGGGGTCTGAACTATATGTTCCGCGAAAAGTTCGAACTGTCGAACCTCAAGGACCATGTTTCGGAAGGGACCAGCGTCCCCAATTCCGTCGCGGACTATTTCACCAACATGCTCGACCAGTCCCTCGACTGGAAAATGGCCGAGGAAATCCGCAAGGACTGGGGCGGAGAATTCTGCCTCAAGGGCATCATGTCGGTGGCCGATGCCAAACGCGCGGTCGATATCGGCGCGACCGCGATCATGGTGTCCAACCATGGCGGACGGCAGCTGGACGGCAGCCGCGCGCCGTTCGATCAGCTGGCCGAGATTTGCGATGCGGTGGGCGACAAGCTGGACGTGATCTGCGATGGCGGCATTACCCGCGGCAGCCATGTGCTCAAGGCGCTGAGCGTGGGGGCCAAGGCCTGTTCCGGCGGTCGCCTCTATCTTTACGCCCTCGCCGCTGCCGGACAGGACGGGGTTGAGCGAATCCTTTCTCTGCTGCAAAATGAAATTCAGCGCGACATGAAACTAATGGGCGTCACATCGGTTGATCAGCTGAACCGCGACAATCTTCGTTTTCGATGACCGACGCGTTCTGGGGATTGATATTATGAAAAAAATGCACTTGAGCACACTGCTGCTGCTCTCCGGCCTGCTGCACTCGGCAGCATTTGCGCAACCGGGCGCGAAGGAGGACTCCACTCTGGAATCCGCCGGCAACAAGGTCACCGAGCCTTTTGACGGCAAGGAAGTACCGCAAAAGCTGAAAGATATTCAGGATGACCCCTATTCGCTGCGCGGCCTTAACCGATGCGGCCCGATCATCGCGGAGGTGCGGGAACTGAATGAGGTATTGGGACCGGACGTCAACGAACAGGTCGACAAGAGCCGCGGCAAAAAGCGCGAGCAAACGGCGGCACGCGTTGCCGGCAGCGCGATCGGCTCGATCATCCCGTTCGGCGGCATCATCGGCGAAGTCACCGGCGCCAATGCCGAGCGGCGGCGCTATAATGAAGCGGTTTATGCCGGTACCGTGCGGCGCGGGTTTCTGAAAGGCGTCGGCCTGCAGAAGGGATGCAAGGCACCCGCGCGACCCTGAACAACCTTGGGGGCAACATGGGAGATATATCATGGCGAAAGCCGGATTTGGTGCTGTTATCGGCATGCTGGCCCTGACCGCACACCCCGTACGTGCCGAAGCTCCGAATGTTGAACGGCCAATGGTCGATCATGTGGAAGACGCCGTGACCCAGCCCGCCAGGGACGTGAATCTGAAAAAGGACAAAATTCCGGAGCGTCTGCTACAGATTCAGAGCGCGCCTTATGATCTGACCGGCATGGATCGCTGCACCGCCATATTGGCCGAAATCCGTAATCTGCGCCCGCTGCTCGGCCCCGACGTCAACGAGGATCCGCATCTGTCGCGCGCCGAAAAGCGCGAACGCAGCGTCAGCCGCGTCGCCGGTGGCCTGATCGGTGGCCTGATTCCGTTTCGCGGCGTCGTGCGCGAAGTGACCGGTGCCAATGCAGCGGAGCAGCGCTACCGCAAGGCGCTTTCGGCGGGATTCGCCCGGCGGAGCTTTCTCAAGGGAGTCGCGTTCAGCCGGGGCTGCATGACAAGAGCTTCGCTATCCTGACCTGTCCGGCAACGCTCTGCCGGAGGCTCAGGCGACCGAGACCAGCAGCAATGCAGAAAGCAGAAACACGGTCATCGCGCCAAAGGCAATGATCAGCCGATTCTGCAGCTGCATTCTCCGGTCCAATTCCGCCTGCAGCAAACCGAAAGACTCAGCCAGTTCTTCCTGGGTTGGCAGTTGCTCCAGCTTTTCGTGCAGCTGTTCCAGACGGGCGCGTTCATCGACACGCGCGCCGGGGTCTTCCAGCTTCTGCGCGCCTTTCGACCGACCCATCACCCGGCCATAGACATCGCTCGCAAGACGGCCTGCAGCCTCCTGCACCTTTGGGTGCCCCGCGATGGTCGAGATAGTCCCGATCACCAGCGGAGGAAGCGCCATCAGTATACCCGCTTCTTCGGCTTGATATAATCCGCTTCGTCGGTCAGCGTATAATCGTGGACCGGACGATAGCTGATCTCGCTCGTGCCGCCCTTGCCGCCCCATCCGTCAAAGGTGATGACGGTGTGCTTCATCCAGTTCGCGTCGTCGCGATCTGGATAGTCTTCCTGCATATGAGCGCCCCGGCTTTCCTTGCGGTTGGCGGCCGCCTTCATCGTCACCACGGCCTGGCTCATCAGATTGTCCAGTTCCAGCGTTTCGATCAGGTCGGTGTTCCAGATCAGCGAGCGGTCGGTGACCCCGACATCGGCAAGCTTGGCATTGACCTTTTCCATCTCGGCAACGCCTTCGTCGAGCAGCTTGTTGTCGCGGAACACCGCAGCGTGCCGCTGCATGGTCTTCTGCATCTCCAGCCGCAGCGCGGCGGTCGGGATCGAACCCTTGGCATTGCGGAAATGATCCAGTCGCTGCAGCGCCAGATCGGCGGAATTGGCCGGCAGTGGCTTGTGCGGGGCGTTTGGCACCAGCTTTTCCTTGAGCCGCAGACCGGTTGCGCGGCCAAAGACCACCAGATCGATCAGCGAGTTGGAACCGAGACGATTGGCACCATGTACCGAAACGCAGGCCGCCTCGCCGACGGAATAGAGACCGGGGACAATCGCATCCGGATCTTCCGCAGTCGGATTGACCACTTCGCCGTGATAGTTGCAGGGTATGCCGCCCATATTATAATGGACCGTAGGCACCACCGGCAGTGCTTCACGGGTCAGGTCCACGCCGGCGAAAATCTTGCCGGTTTCGGTGATGCCCGGCAGCCGTTCGGCCAGCACTTCCGGCGCGATATGGTCGAGGTGGAGATAGATATGATCCTTCTCCGGCCCGACGCCGCGGCCTTCGCGGATTTCGGTGGCCATGCAGCGCGAAACGACGTCGCGGCTGGCCAGATCCTTGGCACTCGGCGCATAGCGTTCCATGAACCGCTCGCCCTCGCTGTTGGTCAGATAGCCGCCCTCGCCGCGCGCGCCTTCGGTGATCAGCACGCCGGCGCCGTAAATGCCGGTCGGGTGGAACTGCACAAATTCCATGTCCTGCAGCGGCAGACCCGCGCGAAGCACCATGCCGCCGCCGTCGCCGGTGCAGGTATGGGCCGAGGTCGCGCTGAAATAGCAGCGTCCGGAACCACCGGTCGCCAGCACAACGGCGTGGCTGCGGAACCGGTGAATGGAGCCATCCTCGAGGCACAGGGCGATCACTCCCCGGCACTCGCCGTCTTCCATGATCAGGTCGATGGCGAAATATTCGATGAAGAAATCCGCGTCATATTTCAGGCTCTGCTGATACAGGGCGTGCAGCATCGCGTGGCCGGTACGGTCGGCAGCAGCACAGGTGCGCTGGACCGCCGGTCCCTCGCCCATATTCTGCATATGGCCCCCGAACGGACGCTGGTAGATGGTGCCATCCTCGTTGCGCGAGAAAGGCACGCCGGCATGTTCCAGCTCGTAGACCGCCTGCGGCGCTTCGCGCACCAGATATTCGATCGCGTCCTGGTCGCCGAGCCAGTCCGACCCCTTGACCGTGTCATACATATGCCACTGCCAGTGATCGGGTGTGTTGTTGCCCAGCGAGGCGGCAATCCCGCCCTGCGCCGCAACCGTGTGCGAACGGGTCGGGAAGACCTTGGTGATGCAGGCTGTTTTCAGGCCCGATTCCGCTGACCCCATGGTGGCGCGCAGGCCGGAGCCGCCGGCACCAACGACGACGGTGTCATAGCTGTGATCAATGATCTTGTAGGCAGGCTGGGTGGATGTTTCAGACTTCATGCGACCACTCCGGTAAACGCTATTTTCGCAACCGAGAAAATTCCCAGCGACGCGCCGCCAAGGGCGAAAAAGTTGAGCAGGACGATCAGGCCGAACTTGACGCCGTGATCCGGTACATAATCCTCGATCAGCACCTGCAGGCCGAGGCGCAAGTGCCAGAAAATGCTGACCAGCATCAGCATCATCGGCACCGCGACCAGCGGCGATGACAGCCACTCGACCAGCAGCTCATGTTCGAAATTCGGCAGCCGGACCAGCGAAATGACCAGCCACAGCACCAGCAGCAGATTGCTGACCGCCGTGACCCGCTGCACGATCCAGTGATGCGCGCCTTCCTGCGCCGATCCGAGGCCGCGTACCCGGCCAATATTGGTTCCTGAACCCATCGTCTGATTCCTGTTCTGTCAGATATTCTTGGAAGCGATATAAAGCCACATCGCCGCGGTGGTGAGGATCGCTGCCAGTGGCACCGCCGTCGCCCACATCTTGTTGGTCTGCAGCTCATAGCCGGCGCCCGCATCCAGCACGAAATGCCGCAGGCCCGAATACATATGCTCAAAAAAGGCAAAGCTCATGCCGACCAGCACGATATAGCCGAGATAGAGAAAGTTGAACCAGCTCTGGAAATAGGCATAGCTTTCCGGACCGGCGGCGATGGCATAGAGCCACCAGACCAGCAGCGGCACGCCGACCAGCGCCATGGCGTCCCCGGTTGCGCGGTGCAATATGGACACCAGCATATGCGGCCCCCATTTATAGACTTGCAGATGCGGTGAGAGCGGTCTGTTCGATGCTGAACCTGATACGCCGGACATGGTCTTCCCCTGAACAATCTCCCCGGCCCGTGCCGGAGTCTTTGAAATCGAACCATTCCCTTAGCGAAAAGCGCGTATCATGCAAACCAGATGCGCCGGATTTGGATAATTTATTAGTGCAAACCGGTGCAGCGGCGGCGCAGGGGACGAAATCTGCATCATCATATGGACGCGCGCGGCCTCTCGTTCTAGTCAGCGAGCGATGAGCAACACAAAAACCCATATATTGGTCACCGGCGCCAGCCGCGGCATCGGCAAGGCCATCCTCGAATCGCTGGACCGCGACAATGTGACCGTCGTCGGCCAGAGCACCGTTGGCGGCGATGGCCTGCTCGCTGCGGACTTCACGCGCGAAGGAGCGGCTCCCGGTCTCTGGGAGCAGGCGCTCGACCGGCTCGACGGCCGGATCGACGTGCTGGTCAACAATGCCGGCCTTTTCCAGCCCAATCCGATTACTGCCGACGACTGGCTGGACAGCTGGAACCGGACGATGACGATCAACCTGACGGCTTCGGCCGAACTGTGCCGCCTCGCGGTGCTGCATTTCCAGCAGCGCGCCGAGCCCGGGCGGATCGTCAATATCGCGAGCCGCGCCGCCTATCGTGGCGACGGGCCCGATCACTGGCATTATGCGGCCTCCAAGGGCGGCATGGTGGCGATGACCAAGACGATCGCCAGAGCCTATGCCCATCAGCAGATTCTGGCCTTCGCCATCTGCCCCGGCTTCACCATGACCGGCATGGCGGAGGATTATCTCGCCAGCCGCGGCGGTGACAAGCTGCTTGCCGACATCCCGCTCGGCCGCGTCGCCCAGCCCGAGGAAATCGCCTCGATGGCCCGCTATTGCGCGCTCGACGCCCCCGCCAGCATGACCGGCGCGGTGCTCGACGCCAATGGCGCCAGCTTCGTCCGATGATCGCCCGCGAACTGCTGGATACCGCCGCCATCCCCGGCGGCGGCGAATTGCGCCTGTTCCGACGGGAGCTGAAGGGCGCGGATGAATATTCGATCATGCTCGGCCGGATCGAACTGATGAACAGCCGGCTCAGCGGTTCGGAAGAGGCGCTCGCCACCCTCACCTGCGCTGGCCTCCAGGTCAAAAATCCGCGCCTGCTGATCGGCGGCTACGGCATGGGCTTCACCTTGCGCGCGGCGCTGTCGGTGCTGCCGCCGCAGGCGAATGTCGAGGTCGCCGAGTTGATCCCCGCGATCGTCGATTGGGCCCGCGGACCGATGGCCGATCTGTCGCAGGACTGTCTCGCCGACAGCCGGGTGACCATGACCATCGGTGATGTGTGCGATCTGATCCACAGCGCCGACCGCGATTATGATGCGATTCTGCTCGATGTCGACAATGGTCCCGACGGCCTGACCCACGAAGCCAATGACCGGCTCTACAGCATGGCAGGTCTGGCCAAGGCAAAAAAGGCGCTGCGCAGCAAAGGCATCCTCGCGATCTGGTCGAGCGAAGGCGATTCCCGGTTCACGTCGCGCCTGCACAAGTCCGGTTTTGCGGTTGATGTCAAAACCGTAGCAGCGCGCAGCAGCGGCAAGGGCGCGAAACATACGATCTGGCTGGCGACAAAGCGCTAGCCGCCCCCGCTAGAAGCGGATACCGAGCATCACAAACCTGACTGCCCCGGCGATGGCCAGAACGACGCTGCTCGCAGCAAGGGCAAGCACCGCAGACCGCCCGTTTTTCCAGCCCGCAGCAAAACCGGCGACAACCGCCTTGAAGATCATATTGGCGAGCACCGTCATTGCCAGCACGAAGCCCGCCAGATTGGCCGCTATCGTATCGGTCGGCAGCGTGCCCAGCGTGATGATCGCGGCGTCCACGTCAAACGAGCCCATGATCAGCACCAGATAGGCGATACCGCTGCTGCCGAACTTCGCTTCCGCCCAGCGCGCCGCCAGCGACATCACCGCCACGGTCGCCGCGAAGAAAAAGGCGGGCAGCAGATGGATCGGATTGCGCGTATCGACGCTCTCGTCGCTTCTCGCCGCACCGCTTCGGCGCAGCAGCAGCAAGCCGATGCCCCCCGCCACCAGCGCCGCCGGCGTCAGGATCATGGCCAGCGGCAGAAAGGCAAAATCCGCGATGATGAAGGTCAGCAGCAGCACCCGGATATACATCACCGCCGACGCCAGCGCGATCCCTGCCGACAGCGTGCGCTGGCTGCTGTCCGCCCCGCGCAATCGCTGGGCCAGGGATGCGGTCACCGCGGTCGAACTATAGGCACCACCGATAACGGCCGTCACCACAGTCCCGTGGCTTTCGCCAAAAATCCGGTTGGCGACATAGCCGGCAAAGGACAGGCCGGTGACCAGAATCACGACAAACCAAAGCTGCTGCAGATTGAAGGCATCGTAGGGCCCGAAGGCCTGGGCCGGGAGAAAGGGCAGAACCGCCAGCGCTATCAGCGCAAAGCGGATCATCGCATTGATATCGGTCGACCCAAGCTTTCTCAGCACGCCGTGCAGTTCCGACCGCATCGCCAGCAGGCCAGCAACGATCGCCGCCCCGGCCATGGCCAGCGCCGGATATCCGCTGCCCGCCAGCAGGCCGAGACAGAGCGCGAGCACCGACACCACGAAATTGGTGATGCTGCGCCCGTCCGGCTCGTGGATCGTTCGGGCATGGCTGATCGACAGCATGATCACGACCGCGGCAAGCAGGATCGCGGCAAAAATCAGATCAAGGCTCTGCGCGATCAGCGCGATCAGACCGCCAAGGCCGGCAACCAGGCCGAATGTGCGAATTCCCGCAACCCGTCCTCCCGGCTGCTCCTCGCGCATCGTCCAGCCGCGTTCCACGCCGATCAGCAGGCCCGCCGCGAGCGCGACGGAGAGATCGCGGTAGATCAGCCATTCCCCGGACAGGCTCATCGGCACTGCCGTTGCAAGATCCGCCTGTCTGGTCCGGTTTGTGCCATAATCATTCGACGCTGCTTAGGTTCGTGGTGGCGATAGCCTATACGTAATCATCCCTAAGGAAGCTTGATCCGGTCTGGCAAGCATCATTACCGGCGGACGTCAGCGCTCGCATCGCGCCGTTCCTTGAATTCCGAACCCGCTTTCCATTCGGGCCAGCGCTCCGAATAGGCCAGGCTTTCGCCGATATCGAACATGACATTGATATCCTGCAGCGCGCCATCCAGGTTCCAGTCCGGTGACCAGGCATCGCAGGCGGCGTGATAGCAGTTGCCGGTATAGTCATCGATCCATTTCTGGCCGGCCTTGCGGCCGCCCTCCACCAGATCGGATGCGCCGGCGAGGCCCATCATCAGCAGCACCGGCACGCCTTGCTTGGCCAGCGAGAAATGGTCGGCGCGGAAAAACAGCCCGCGCTCGGGCAGATTTTCCTCGGTGACCACGCGCCCCTGCGCCTTGGCATATTTGGCCAGATCATCCTCCAGCGTCCCCTGCCCCTTGCCGATCAATATCACATCCTTCGCCTTGCCGGCGGTCTGCAGCACATCGATGGTCAGGTTGGCGACGGTCTTTTCCAGCGGATAGATCGGGTTCTGGGCATAGACTTCCGAGCCCAGCAGGCCGCGCTCTTCCGCCGACCATGCAGCGATCACGATCGTCCGGTCGGGCTGCGGCAGGGATTTGAACTTGCGGGCAATTTCCATGATGCCGGCGATGCCGAGCGCGTCGTCATTGGCACCGGCGCGATAGATGCGGCCTTCTGCATCCGGCGGTCCTTCGCCATAGGCATCCCAGTGCGCGCCATAGATGATCGTTTCGTCGGGCCGCGCCTTGCCGGGGATCTTTCCGAAGACATTCTGGCTTTGCACGGTTTCCTGCTCCACCGGATAGTCGGCGGTAAAGCTTGCTCCCATCGGCACCGGCGTGAAATCGCTCTTTCTCGCAGCGACCCGCAGCTTCGCCAGATCGAGCCCGGCATCGTCGAACAGTTTCTGCGCCGTACCCCCGCTTATCCAGCCCTGCAGCGCGAGGCTGGTGACTTCGTCATCCGGCTTGGCAATGCCGTAATTTTCACCCTGCGGGCTTTCGACCACGCTCCAGCCATAGCCGGCGGCTTCGGTTTCGTGAACGATCAGCGCCGCCACCGCGCCGCGCCGCGAGGCTTCCTCGAACTTGTAGGTCCAGCGGCCATAATAGGTCATCGCCCGGCCGCCGAATTTGCCGGCCACCGCTTCATCGGCAGCGGCGGCAAAATCCGGGTCGTTGACCAGAAAGACCGCGACCTTGCCCTTCAGGTCGACATCCTTGAAATCGTCCCAGCCGCGCTCGGGGGCAGTCACGCCATAGCCGACAAACACCATTTCCGCCTTGTCGACCACCGCCCGGTCCTTCGGCTGCAGCGTCGACACATAGATATCCTTGCCCGGATTCAGCGCCATGCCCTTGCCATCTATGGAAAAATCAAGCGCTTCCGGTTTGCCGAGCCGTGTGTGCAGCAACGGCACCCGCTGGGTCCAACTGCCATCGACCCCGCCGGGTTCCAGCCCAAGCGCCTGGAATCGCCCGATCAGATAGCCGATCGTCCGGTCCTCGCCCGCAGTGCCGGGCGCACGGCCCTCGAACTGGTCGAGAGTCAGCGTCCTGACCGTCCGGGTCACTTCATCGGCGCTGATATCGACGGCCTGGTCCGGCGACTGGGCCTGGACCGGCGCTACAATCATCATGGCGGTGGCGGAAAACAAGGCGATGGTGCGACCAGAAAACAAAGCAAAACTCCTGAAAAATTCTCAACTGCCCCGACACTAGTCATTCAGAGCATGATTTGCACATGAAGTTTTTTACGCTATCTTTTGCACTAATGTGAAGGCTCGGCTAACGGCACCCCATGCTGAATTTCAACAATATAACCGTGCGCCTTGGCGGCACCGTGATCCTCGATGGCGCAAGCGCTGCGCTGCCACCCGGCGCGCGCGTCGGCATGATCGGCCGCAACGGCGCCGGCAAATCGACGCTGATGAAGGTGATCGCGGGCATGCTGGAGCCCGATGACGGCACCGTCGACATGCCCAAGGACGCCCGGCTCGGCTATATCGCGCAGGAGGCCCCGGCCGGACAGGACAGCCCGCTGGATTCCGTGCTGGCGGCGGATGTCGAGCGCGCGTCGCTGCTCGAAGAGGCGGAAACCGCTACCGATCCGCACCGGATCGGCGAAATCCACGAGCGGCTTAACATGATCGAGGCGCACAGCGCCCCGGCCCGCGCCGCGAAGATTCTGATCGGCCTTGGCTTTGATGAAGAGGCCCAGCAGCAACCGATGGACAGTTTCTCCGGCGGCTGGCGGATGCGCGTGGCGCTGGCGGCCTTGTTATTCTCGCAGCCGGAAGTGCTGCTGCTCGACGAGCCCTCGAACCATCTCGATCTCGAAGCAACCCTGTGGCTGGAAAATTTCCTGACCAGCTATCAGGCAACGATCCTCGTCATCAGCCATGAGCGCGACCTGCTCAACAATGTCGTCGACCATATCCTGCATCTGCAGCATGGCACCACCACCCTCTATCCCGGCGGCTATGACGCGTTCGAGAAGCAGCGGGCCGAGCGCCAGGCGCAGCTCGCTTCCTCGCGCGAAAAGCAGATTGCCCAGCGCGAGAAGCTGGAATCCTTCGTCTCCCGCTGGGGCGCCAAGGCGCACAGCGCGAAACAGGCGCAGAGCCGGGTCAAGGCGCTCGCCCGCATGGAGCCGATTGCCGAGGCGATCGACGACCCGTCGCTCAGCTTCCATTTTCCAAGCCCCGCCGAGCTCAAGCCGCCACTGATCACGCTGGACGACGCGGCTGTCGGCTATGGCGACAATATCATTCTGTCCGGCCTCAACATGCGGCTCGATCCCGATGACCGGACAGCCCTGCTCGGCCGCAACGGCAATGGCAAGACCACGCTCGCCCGGCTGCTCGCCAGCCAGCTGGAACCCAAAAAAGGCTCTATCAACAAGTCGGGCAAGCTGACCGTCGGCTATTTTACCCAATATCAGGTCGAGGAACTGGACACCACGGACACCCCGCTGGAACATATGACCCGGCTGATGAAGGACGCCAAGCCGGGCGCTGTCCGCGCCCAGCTCGGCCGCTTCGGCTTTTCCGGCGACAAGGCGACGATCAAGGTCGGCAAGCTGTCCGGTGGCGAACGCGCGCGGCTGGCGCTGGCGATGATCACCCGCGATGCGCCGCATCTGCTGATCCTCGATGAGCCGACCAACCATCTCGACGTCGACGCACGCGAGGCGCTGGTCCACGCGCTCAACGAATATAGCGGCGCCGTCATTCTGGTCAGCCATGACCGCCATATGCTCGAACTGACCGCCGACCGGCTGGTGATGGTCGACAGCGGCAAGGCCGAGGAATTTGCCGGGACGCTCAAGGACTATACCGATTTCGTGCTCGGCAAGAACCAGCCGGGCTCCGCGTCCGGCAAGAGCAGCGGCGGCAACCGCAAGGACGAACGGCGCGCAGCGGCGGAACGGCGCAAGCAGCAAACCGAATTGCGCAAGCAGGTCACCAGCACTGAAAAGCAGATGCAGTTGCTGGCAGCGGATATCTCCGCCATCGACCGGGCGATGTTCGATCCCGCCTCGGCGGAACCGAAACATGCCGATCTGGCGATGTCCGACCTGATGAAATTGCGCGCCGAAACCCAGGACCGGCTCGACAAGGCCGAAGCGCTGTGGATGGAAGCCACGGACAAGCTGGAGCAGGAAAATGTCGATGCCTGAACGGCTCTTGCGATGAGCGAAACCTGGAAGGTCTCGATCCCCTGCACCCGCGCCGAGGCCCGGGCGCTGTCCGAGGACAATCTGTTCATCAGCTCGAGCGATTCGACGCCGACGATCGTTGCCAGCGAGATTGATGTGAAACATCCGGACGCATGGATGATCGATATCTATTGCGAGACGCAGCCGGAACCGGAACTCATCGGCAATCTTCTGCAATTGTCCCCCTCGGCCAGAACAGCCGGAGTCGAGCCGCGGGTCGAGCGGCTGGGCGACGAGGACTGGGTGTCGCTGAGCCAGCAGGGCCTGGAGCCGCTCCGCGCCGGGCGCTTCCATGTCCACACATCCAGCGACCAGCCATCGGACGATGCCAGACTGACCAATATCTGTATCGACGCCGGCCGCGCCTTTGGCACCGGCCATCATGAGACGACGATGGGCTGTCTGAAGAGCCTCGACCAGCTCCGGCGCACCGGCCACCGGTTCCGCAATATCGCCGATCTGGGCACCGGCACCGGCCTGCTCGCCTTTGCCGCTTATCATCTGTGGCCCGACGCCAGGATCATCGCCAGCGATATCGATCCGGTTGCGGTCGCCGTGACCGAAGCCAATGCGGAACTAAATGCCATCCCGCTGGGCAATGGCCGCCGCCATATCCGGCTGGTCCAGAGCAACGGCCTCGACCATCCCGCGCTCCGCAACCGGGCACCGTTCGACCTGATCATCGCCAATATCCTTGCCGGTCCGCTGGTCGCCCTCGCCCCGCAGATCGCCACCGCGTCGGCAGCGGGAACGGTGCTGCTGCTCGCCGGCCTGCTGACCCGCCAGAAAAACGACGTGGTCCGCGCCTATGTCCGCGAGGGCTTTCGCCTGAAGCAAACCCATCTCGACAATGAATGGCCGTGTCTGACTCTGGTCAAGGCGAAAAAATATGGCTGGACCCGCAAACCGCACCGCAAGAAATCGCCGCTGGCCTCGGATTATTTCGGGGAATGCTAGTTGTGCACCTGCGTAGGCAGGTGCCCATCTCCCAAAGGTGCGCTTAGACGGACTGGTCCTAGATGGACCCCTGCCTGCGCAGGGGCACCCAATCAAACGACCGTGGCTTCCCCAGCCTGTGACCGCGCATATTCCTGTGTGCCCTCGGTCAGCACGACATCGCCCTCGACGATCTCGGCGATCCTGATGTCCGGCAACCCGGCAATCCGGTCATAGACCGGCTTGAAATCGGTCTCCACCGTCACCCGCAGCAGCTCGTCGAGGCTGGGGATGACGAAATAATTCTGCTGGTAATCGTCGATCCGGTACTCGGTGCGCAGCACCCGTTCGAGATCGAACAGGATGCGGTTGGGGCTCGGATCGTCGAGCGCAAAGACGCTTTCGCCATAGCTGGACACAATCCCCGCACCATAGATGCGCAGGCCCTCGTCTTCCTGGATCAGCCCGAATTCCACCGTATACCAGTAGAGCCGGGCGAGCTGCTTCAACGTGCCATATTTCAGCGCCCTGAGCCCGCCGCGGCCATAAGCTACCATATAGTCGGCAAAGCGCTGGTCCGCGAGCATCGGCACATGGCCGAAGACATCGTGAAAAATATCCGGTTCCTGCAGATAGTCGAGCTGGTCGCGCCGACGGATGAAGTTGCCGGAGACAAAACGCCGGTTGGCAAGATGGTCGAAAAACACATCATCGGGCACCAGGCCGGGCACCGCCACCACCTGCCAGCCGGTGGCGTCCATCAGGATCCGGTTGAGTTCGTCAAAATCGGGAATGCCGGGCCGCGACAGATTCAATATGTCGATGCCGTTCAGAAAGGCCTGCGAGGCGCGGCCCGGCAGCATCTTCTGCTGGCGCGCGAACAAGATATCCCAGGTCTCGTGGTCTTCCTGCGTATAGCTTTGCCAGTCCTGATCGATTGTCCAGTCGGCATTTGCGTGCGCTGGCGGCTTGTCATAGACATGGGTTTCGGTTTGGGGCTTGCTGGACATGGCCGCATCTTAACGCAAAAAAGGTTTCAATGGCAACTACTTTGCTCAAATTCCTGAAACGCGGGACACTTGCGCTGGCCGCGATCATTGCGCTTTACCTGATGGCCGCCCTCGCCGGCAGCCTGCTGCCCGCCAATCCGGACTGGCAAAGTCCCGATGACGGCATCGAACTGTTCGTCGAGAGCAACGGTCTGCACACTGGAATCGTCATGCCGATCTGGAGCGATGTCCACGACTGGACGCCGCTGGTCCGGCCCGAAGATCTCGCCGATCCGTCGCGCTACGGCAGCCATATCCTGGTCGGCTGGGGCCATGAAGGCGTCTATCGCAACACCCGCGAATGGCAGGACCTGCGCGCCAGCGACGCGATGAGCGCGATTTTCGGCAGCGACCATGTGCTTGTCCACGTCGATCACCTGCGATATCCACAGGCTTATCCCCCGTATCGCCGCCGCCTGAAAGTCAGCGCCGCAGAATATCGCAAGATCGCCGCCGCGATCGAGGAAAAATTCCTGCTCGACGACCGGTATCGGTCGCAGCCCTCGCCCGGCTATGGCGCCTCGGACCTGTTCTACCGATCGCACGGCCATTACAGCGCCTTGCACACCTGCAACAACTGGACCAGCGAAGTGCTGCAGCAGGCGGGCATCCGCACCGGCCTGTGGACACCCTTCCAGGGCGGCGTGATGCGCTGGTTTCCGGACAGCGGCACCGGCCGCTAGCCGCCGATGACCGCCCCCAAGCCGTTCGTGTCCCGGACCGTCACAAATCCGTAGCCCGGTTCGATCATCCCCGCGGCCTCCAGCCCGGCCAGCGCCTTGCCCAGCGATACCCGCGACACCCCCACCAGATCGGCCAGATCCTGCTGCGTCGCCATGATCCGCGCGCCGTCCTGCTGATCGCCGCACAGCTGCAGCAGGGCCTGCGCCAGTCGTTGCGGCACCGACAGATTGCGACTCGATTCGATCAGGTTGAACGCCTGCTGCACGGTCAGCGCCATGGTCTTGAGCAGCAGCCGGGTGACCGCCGGATCCGAATCCATCAGGCTCTGTAATTCCTTGTCCCCTATCCGGATCAGCTGGCAATCCGAGCCGGCAATCGCGTCGACGGTGCGCGGAAACTCACCGAGAAAGGCCAGTTCGCCAAAAGTCTCGCCAGCCCCGATCAGGGCAAACAGCGTCAGCCGCCCGTCCATGCCATAGCGGCCGATCTGCACCGACCCGCTCTCGACATACCAGAATTCGCGCGCCGGGTCGCCGCGCTGCTGGATGATCTGCCCCCTGTCGAAATAGCGCCGCTTGCCGCGCGCCAGCAAATCCGCGCGAACCATGTCGGGAAGCGCCATGACAAAGCCGGTTCCGGCGATGGGAGAGGCCGTCGTCATAAATAGCCGTGCAATTGAAAACTTATTTGCATTTGACCTTCTCTACATCCGCTATCGCATCCTCGCAAGCAATGGAGAGGGAGAAAGAGGATGCGACCTGAACTTCTGGCAATCACCGGCATATTTCTTGGCTTCGGCCTGCTCGAATTTTTTCGCACCAGGCTGTTCAGCAAGCCGGAGCAGACCCGCGATGATGCTCTTGTCGAAATCATCGGCTCGTTCGTGCTGCTGGCCATCACCCAGCCCGCCATCTTTCTCGCCACCCAGTTCATCCTCGCCGGCGTCGCACCGCAATGGCAGGACGCTCTCGCCGGCATCCCGCTGATCGCCGCGATCGCGCTGTTCCTCGTGCTCGACGACATGATGCAATATTGGTGGCACCGCCTGTCGCACAGCGTGCCCTTTCTCTACAATCTGCACCGGTCGCACCACAATGCCCGCTACATGAGCGTGCGCCTCGTTTACCGGAACAATATCTTCTATTATCTGACCATGCCGAGCATCTGGTTTTCCGGCGCGCTGATCTATCTTGGCCTCGGCTGGGTCTATGTCTTCTATATCATCGTCAAGATGGCGGTGATCGTCGGCGCCCACAGCGATGTCGCCTGGGACGCGCCGCTTTACCGGATCAAATGGCTGTCCCCGGTCATGTGGCTGGTCGAGCGCACCATCTCCACCCCGGCGACGCATCACGCCCATCACGGCCGGCACAAGAGCGACGGCGTGACCCATTATAAGGGCAATTTTGGCAATCTGCTGTTCTTCTGGGATGTCCTGTTCGGCACCGCCCATATCACTCGCCGCTATCCCGAAAGCTACGGCGTCGAAAATCTCGCCCCCGCCACCCTGGGCCAGCAGCTCGCCTGGCCGATCTTTCCGGAGAACCGGGAAGGCGGCCACGGGGTCAGGGAACTGGCCGAGATCGAGGCCGCTGCCAAAATATAAGGCAAGCGCGTCATTCTCCCGCGAATTCTAGCGACCAATGACCATGAACGGGGCCCAGAATGCCGGATGAAGCGCGCCGTCCGACCGCGCCCGAACAGTGGCAATCGCGCGCTGCAGGGATTGCGGTGCCGAGAAGCCTTCGCCAGCGAATTTCAGCGTCTCGACCGTCAGCAGCCTGGCAATATCGTCCTGCACAATCCAGTGGGTCGCCAATATGTGGCGTCCTCCTGCCCGCATGAAGGCTTCTGCCAGACCGGACAATCCGGGATCATCCGGCCCGATCGAAGCCGCGCTGTTGCATGCCGACAGGATCACCCATTCCGCCGGGAGCGACAATCTGGCAATTTCGGACACGGTCAGCAGCCCGTCAGACTGAGCATCGGGCGCGACCAGCAAAGCCGGTTCCTTGAGTCCTTCCAGCTCGCCGGAAACCAGGCCATGGGTGGCGAAGGCGATGATCGATTCCGGCGGCACCACCATCGCGGCGATAGCGGTCTCGGTCGCATCCGGCCCCAGCAACAATGCGCTTTCCCTGCCGCCGATGATGGCGGCAAGATCGCGCAATTCCGCGTCACTGGCGGACAATGCGGGCAGATCGGCAACCAGGCGCGCGTCGCTTGCCGACCGCGATGCAAGGGTTGGATAGTCATTCTTGCCGCTGGATGCCGCCCCGATACCCAGAAAAAGTTCGACATTGCCAAGCGTTTCTGTGCCCCCTGCCCGTTTCAGAAACTGGACCGAGGGAAGCTGGGCCAGTCCGATCCTGTCGATCAGAAAATGGGAGGCCGCCTGGCCATCAGGGCCTGTCTCTTGCGCAGACAATAGAGAGAATGGCAGCGCATCCAGCGCCCCGTTGGCGACATAATATAGTTCCGATCGCTTCGCCAACAGGTCGGCCGGCAGTGCGCCCAGCAGGCCATCATATAATTTTTGCGCGGCCGCCTCGTCAAACTTGGTCTGCGCCGCGGTCAGCGGGTTCACGGAGGTCCGAATGCGATCGACATATGCTTTCGCATCCTGCGCCGAAAGCTCCGAGAGCACAGCGACGCTCTGGTCGGCATCGACATAGAAAACCGCAATCTGGTCATTCAGCTCTGCGGCCATCAGCAACGCCGAGCTTTCGCTCAGGGCGGCATGGACATCGGCAACCGCCAGCGGCTCGAATGTCTGAACCGGCAAATATTTCGTCAGCCCGGCTGTCTTGATCTGCTGCTCGGCGCTTGCCATCTTGCGATCGATTTCGGCGACCGCCGCGACGTCATCGGCCAGGGAAAATTCGGCTTTCGCATTGCCGATACGGCTGCTCGCCGCATCGAGCAGAGCGCTGCGCTGGGACCGCAGGTCAGCATATTGACGCACAAGATCGGCATTCTTCTGATCCAGATCATCGGTCGGTGTGTCGGGCTGCGGAATCGAATCGAGTCTGCTGAAGGCGACATATTGCAGCGCCAGAAAACTGGTCTCGATATCCTCTCCGGCGCGCAGCAGAACTTCGGCGAGATAGGCAAAGGCGGCGCGCTCGCGCTGGCCAATGGTGCCATTTTGCGAAAGGCTCAGGTTGCGTTGCATGACCAGCAGCAACGCCTTCGCCTCGCGGGTCAGCTCCGCTGCCGATCGCAGTTGCAGCCGGCTATCGATGGCAAGCGCCATTGCCTTGGTGGCGAGAACGTCCGGATGTTCGGCAACCAGCGCCTGCGATTGCAAGGCAACAGCCTGGGCAACCGCCTCGCGGGCAATATCAAGCCGGTCGGCTCTCAGGGCAATGGAAGCCAGTCCGATATAGGATCCGGCCCGGTCACGGTGAAATTCCGGAAGCTTGGAATCGGAGATCAGAGCAACCGCCCGCTGCTCGGCCAGCGCTTCATCATAGCGCCCCAGTTGCGACAATGCGGTTGCCCGATAGGTGCGGGCGAGCAGGGTCCGGTCCGATTCAGCGCCCAATTGTTCGACCAGGATCGGCAGCGCCGCGTCAAGAAAGGTGATCGCATCGGCATAGTCGCCTTTTGCGATCAGCGCGCTGGCGTAGATGGAGCGGATCGCAGCGCTATTCTGGGTCGGCGCACCGGCAGCCTTTTCCTGCACTTCAAAGGCCCGCCGTGCGAAATCGAGCGCGTCATTGGGACGGCCCTGCCGGTACAGCAGGCTGGCCATATTGGCGAGCATGTTGCCGTTCGAGGGATGGTCCGCCGGCAATATCTCCCGCATCTTTGCCAGCCCGTCGCGGCCCGCTGCGATGGCCGCATCGGTCTGCCCGGCTTGGTAAAGATAGACGATCCGGTTGGCGAGCCATACCGGCGTGTCGACCGGTACAGGATCCAGCGACAGCGCCATATCGGTTGCACGCTGGTTATAGTCCAGCGCCGCGGCCAGATTGCCCTGTTCCAGCTCGCTGGCGGCCACATTGTTGAGCGCGGTGGCAAGCTCAAGATGCGGCTTGCCCGCAGTTTTTTCCTCCCAGAAAGCCAAGGCATCGAGGAAGTTCTTGCGCGCCTTTTCATGCTCGCCCTTGTAATTATAGATAACCGCAAGGTCCGATCGCACCTTGATCAGATCGGCCCGTGCATCTTCCCCCGCTTCGGCCAGGGAGGCGTCCGCCGACTGGAAAGCCGAAAAGGCCTGCTCGACATCGCCAAGATGGAAATAGGCCTGACCAATCAAATGGTGCACACGCCCGACCGATCGCGGATCGGGGCTGTCCGGTGTCAGCGCTTCCTCGAGCAGCAGCTTGCGACCCGCCAGAGACGCCGAAGGATCGACCGACGCATCGGCCTCTTCCTCCGCATCGATCCGCTGGGCCAGCGTGCTGACAGCGGCCGATGTTGATGTTTCGGAATTCTGGGCGGATGCCGGAGAAGCCATCGCCCCGACCTGAGCCAAACCAAGAAACAAAGAGGCGAATGCCGGTTTGTTCACCACAGCGCTAAGTTTCGACACCAGATATTTCCCCCTTGACGGACAATCTACACTCGGGCCCTAGACTGTCAATCCGATCCCGCTGCCCTCACAATCTTTGCCCAGGCCGCCTCGTCGATCACCTCGATCCCCAGCTCCGCCGCCTTCTTCATCTTCGATCCCGCGCCCGGCCCGGCGACCAGCAGATCGGTCTTCGCGCTCACTGAACCCGAAGCCTTAGCCCCCAAAGCCTCGGCCTGCGCCTTGGCCTCGTCGCGACTCATCGTTTCCAGCTTGCCGGTAAAGACAATCGTCTTGCCGCTCACCGCGCTTTCGCGGGTCTCGACAATATAATCCGGCGGCGACACCTCGCTCAGCAGATCGTCCCAGACTTCGCGATTGTGCGGTTCGTGAAAGAAATCGGCCAGCGCCTGCGCCACCGTCGGCCCAACCCCGTCGATCGAGACAATCTCCGCCCAGGCCGCATCGCCTTCAGGAGTCGCGCCACCCTCCCCGTTTGTGTCGAGGGCCTCTCCGTTCGTGTCGAGCGAAGTCGAGACACTTTGCCCCGCCTCGCCGTCTCCCGACTGCGCTCGAGACGAACGATATTCCTCGGATGCCTGTGCCAGCTCCGCAATTTCCCGCATCCGCTTCAGAGTCCGGAAATTCTTCAGCAAATCCCGCGCCGTCACCGTGCCGATATGCCGAATCCCCAGCCCGAACAGCAAGCGCGCCGCATCCGGCTGCCGTTTCTTTTCCACAGCCGCCAACAGATTATCCACAGACTTGTCCTGCCAGCCCTCGCGCGCCAGGATTTCCGCACGATGCTTGCGCAGGCGGAAGATATCGGCCGGACTCTCGATCAGCCCGGCGGCGATAAACTCCGCAATGCTCTTCTCGCCCAGCCCGTCGATATCAAGCGCCGCGCGCGAGACAAAATGGGCCAGCCGCTGGAAGCGCTGCGCCGGGCAGATCAGGCCGCCGGTGCAGCGGACATCGACCTCGCCCTCCTCGGCCACCGCCTCGCTGCCGCATTCGGGGCAATGGTCGGGAAAATGATAGGGTTGGCGGCTCTCGTCGCGAGTCAGATTCTCGACCACCTGCGGAATCACGTCGCCCGCTCGCTGCACCAGCACCCGGTCGCCGGGCCGCACGCCGAGCCGCTCGATCTCGTCGCGGTTGTGCAGCGTCACATTGGACACCACCACGCCGCCGACGGTGACCGGCTTCAGCCGCCCGACCGGAGTCAGCTTGCCGGTGCGGCCGACCTGGATATCGATACTCTCCAGCGTCGTCTGCGCCTGTTCGGCGGGAAATTTATGCGCAATCGCCCAGCGCGGCGACTTGGCGACAAAGCCCAGCCGTTGTTGCCAGTCGAGCCGGTCGACCTTATAGACCACGCCGTCGATATCATAAGGCATGTCCGCCCGTTCCGCCTCGATATGGCGATAATGGGCGAGCATTTCCTCGAGATTGTCCATCCGCCGGACCAGCGGCGACACCGGCACGCCCCAGCTGGCGATCGCCTCCATCACCCCGAGCGAAGTGTCGGTCGGCAGTTCGCTGTGCACGCCCCAGCCATGCGCCCAGAATTTCAGCGGCCGCTTGGCGGTAATATTGGCATCCTTCTGCCGCAGCGAGCCCGCGGCGGCGTTGCGCGGATTGGCAAACTGGCGAACCTTTTCCGGATCGAAATCCACCCCCTTGGCCTCCGCCTCGGCCCGGCCTTCGTCCATCAGCCGCTCGTTAAGCCCGGCAAAATCCGCCTTGGCCATGTATACCTCGCCGCGGATCTCGAACACCGCCGGAACGGCGTGCCCCCGCGAAGGCGGGGGGCCATCTCCAGTCCGCGCCCCGGCAGCACCATCAGGAGATGGATCCCCGCCTTCGCGGGGACACAGACTCGTCGGAATATCCCCAATCATCCGTACATTCGCGGTCACATCCTCACCAACCTGCCCGTCCCCGCGCGTCGCCGCCAGCACCAGCTCGCCCTTTTCATAGCGCAGCGAGCAGGACAGCCCGTCAATCTTGTCCTCGGCGGTCACCGCCACCGCCTCGTCCTCCGCCAGATTCAGAAAACGCCGCACCCGCGCCAGCCATTCGGCAATATCCTCGTCGGCAAAGCCGTTGTCGAGACTGTACATCCGCTGCTCGTGGGCAACCTTGGACAGAGGCGAAGCCGCCACCGCCGCGCCGACCAGCTTGTTGGGACTGTCGTCGCGCACCAGATGCGGGAAGGCCTCCTCCAGCTCATTGTTCCGCTTCACCAGCGCATCATAGTCCGCATCGGAAATTTCCGGCGAATCCTCGGCGTGGTAGAGCCTATTATGCTTGGCAATCTTGCGCGCCAGACGCATCAGCTCATTGGCGGCATCGGCTTCGGAGAGTTTTTCAGTCACTTGGGCCGCTCTTTTTCAGAAATTGATCGGGGTGGGATTGCCTACAACCAGTTCGCTGCGCGAGCAATGCTGACGCATCGCAACCACCCCAACCCCTCCTTTAAAAAGGAGGGGCTTAAAAGAACCCTGCGATTTGTTTTCGGCTATGGCGAGGTACTCACTCACGAATAGCCCCTCCTCTTCAGAGGAGGGGTTGGGGTGGTGGAGGCCCGACGCTTCGCCCACCGATCCGGCGCACTCTCCAAAGCATCCACCAAAACCAGCAAAACCCCCTCCATATTCCCCATCACATCGCGGTTCCCAAACCGCACCGTCCGATATCCCTTGCTCCGCAGCCATTCATCCCGCTTGAAATCGGCCTCGACATCATGCGTATCCCCGTCGACCTCCACAATCAGCTTTTTCAGCGGACAGAAAAAGTCCGCGATATAATGTTCAACCACAGCCTGCCGCCGGAACTTATGACCCCGAAGTTGCGATCCCGAAAGATGCCGCCACAGCCGCTTCTCAGGCTCGGTCGGATTGCGCCGCATCTCCCTGGCGCGAGCAAGAAGAGTCGCGCGGTCGGTCACAATCCAAAGCCCCTCCTTTTTAAAGGAGGGGTTGGGGTGGTTCCTCCCGGCAAAAAGCCGTCCCAACGCTTTCCCATGCATTTCCGTCTGGCCCACCTGCCTTCTCTGCGCGAGCGGTGCTGACCCACCACCACCCCAACCCCTCCTCTGAAGAGGAGGGACTTTCAGTTCAAGGGCGGATTCAGCCAATCGCATGATGCCAATTAAATTCTCAAAACATAACAACGAACATGGATGATGAGAAAGCCAGCCAAAAAAATATTAAAATACTAGGTTTGTTAATCAGTCTAATACTGAATAAAATATTGGTTATTACTAAAATTGTAATTCCGGTATATGTGGCAAACAGACGCAAATCAAAATAACCTACAATGAACACGACACTGAACATCAGAAACAAAGTCCCGAAGCCATAAAGCAAAGTAAATATAATTCCTGCAAATGACAGCGCGACAGTTCCGATAGCCTGAATCGAAGAGTGCGCAAGAAGCTTCACTCAAACCCCCTCCAGCAACCGATCCGCCTGCGCTCTCGCCTCATCCGTCACATCCGCACCCGAAAGCATCCGCGCAATCTCCTGCCGCCGGCCCTCGTCGTCCAGCGCCCGGACATCGGTGCGCGAGACGGTGCCGCTGAGCGACTTGTTGATCAGCATATGGGCATCGCCCTTGGAGGCGACCTGCGGGCTGTGGGTGACGACCAAGAGCTGCGCGCCCTTCGACAGGCGCGACAGGCGGTCGCCGATCGCCGAGGCCACGGCGCCGCCGACACCGCGGTCGACTTCGTCGAAAATGATCGATTTCAGACCATATTCTTCCGCCAATGCCACTTTCAGGGCCAGAATGAACCGCGAAAGCTCGCCACCGGACGCAATCTTGCCGAGCGGTGCCAGCGGCGCCCCGGGATTGGTCGAGATCAGAAACTCGATCCGGTCCATTCCGCTTTTATTCCAATGCTCTTCAGGCAATTGTTCAAGCAAGGTCTCAAATCGCGCGGCATCCAGCTTGAGCGGCGCCAGTTCCCCGGCCACCGCCTTGTCGAGCGCCTTCGCCGCTTTGCCCCGCTGCGCCCGCAGCTTTTCCGCCGCCGCCACATAAGCGGCTTTCGCATTCGCCAAAGATGCTTCCAATCCTTCCAGCGTCCGCCCGCCATCGCTGATCGCTGCCAGCTTTTTCTCCAGCTCATTCAACAGGTTGGAGAGCTGATCCGGCTCTACCCGGTGCTTGCGCGCCAGCCCCCTGAGATCAAACAGCCGGGTCTCCATATCGTCGAGTCGCTGCGGGTCGAAAGACAGCGCCGCCGCCGCCTCGTTGAGCTTGTCCTCGGCCTCGGTCGCATCGATGATCGAACGGTCTAGCGCCTCCAGTGCCTCCTTGAGCAAGGGATGATCCTCGGCAATCATATCGAGCCGTCGCGCCGCCGAGCGAAGCGAGGCCAGCCCGCCGTTGGAGCCGTCAAAGGCCGCCCGAATCGCCTCGAGATCGCCGGTCAGCTTCTCGCCCTTCATCATCGTCGCCCGTTCCAGCGCCAGTTCCTGCTCCTCGCCGGGCTGCGGCGCAAACTTGCTCAGTTCGGCAACGCTGTGCTCAAGATAGTCGCGGTCCTGTTCCGCCGCCTCGACATCCGCTTTCGCCTGCTCCAGCGCGGCCTTCGCCGTCTGCCAGGCATCAAAAGCCTCGCGTACCGCAGCGGCCTCGACACCGGCAAAGGCATCAAGCAGCGCCCTATGACCCTTGGGGTTGATCAGTCCGCGGTCATCATGCTGGCCGTGAATCTCGATCAGCTGGCTGCCGATCGCGCGCAACAGGGTCGCGGAACAGGGCTGGTCGTTGATAAAGGCGCGGCTGCCGCCGTCGGCCTTGACCGACCGCTTGATGATCAGCGGCTCGCCGGCTTCGATGTCGATATCATTTTCGGCAAGCGTAGCGGCCAGCCTGCTGCCCGCTAGGGGCGGCGCAAAACTGGCGGTAACCTGTGCCTTTTCAGTGCCCTGGCGAACCAGGCCGCTGTCCGCCCGATTGCCCAGCGCCAGCCCGAGACTGTCGAGCAGAATCGACTTGCCGGCACCGGTCTCGCCGGTCAGCACGGTCAGGCCCGGCCCGAACTCGAGATCGAGCGCCTCGATCAGCACAATATCGCGGATGGAAAGGGACTGCAGCACAGAGCCCTCTTAAAACAGCTTTACCCTGGCCGCAACGCATTGCAGCATGAGCGTGGCTTAAGTGGTGCCGTACTTGTTGACCAGCTCATAGGCCCGCTCATACCATTTGGTACCGGGATAGTTGGCGCCCAGAACCGCAGCGGTCTTCTTCGCTTCCACCGGGATGCCCAGCGCCAGATAGGATTCGGTCAGACGCATCAGCGCTTCCGGCGTATGGGTGGTGGTCTGATATTTCTCGATCACCGTCCGGAAGCGGATCGTGGCGGCCAGCCACTTGCCGCGCCGCTGGTAAAAACGGCCGATTTCCATTTCCTTGCCGGCCAGATGGTCGTTGACCAGATCCATTTTCAGCTTGGCATCGGCGGCATAGCGCGAATTGGGATAGCGACGGGCAACCTCGCCAAGCGACGCCAGCGCCTGCTCGGTGATCTTCTGGTCGCGGGTCACATCGCTGATCTGCTCATAATAACAGAGCGCGATCAGATAATAGGCATAAGGCGCATCCTTGTTGCCCGGATGGATCGACAGGAAGCGACGCGACGATTCGATCGCCTTGTTATAGTCGGCCGCCATATAATAGCTGAAGGCGCTCATCTGCTGCGCACGGCGGGCCCAGGGCGAATAGGGATGCTGGCGCTCGACTTCATCGAACAGCGCCGCAGCAATCTTGTACTGGCCGCGATCCAGACGCTCTTTCGCGGCATTGTAGAGCGTGTCCACATCGCGCGCGACATAGCGCGTGTCGGTGCCGCGACCACCGCTGCCACCGCCGAACATCGCACAGCCGGAAAGCATCGTGGCGGAGAGGCCTATCACGGCCCATTTGATCATGTGTTTTCTCATATGGCAGACCTCTTAACCGCTTGTTTTCATCCAGCCAAGAATAAAGCAAAAAAAGCGGCTGGACGGATAGACACTCCGTGTTCGCTTGCAGCTTTACCAGACATTAATCCGTCGATCTTGGCTGAATTTTTTCCGGGGAAACCGGTGTCAGCCACAATGCGGCTTCGGGACAAACGGATAAAAAAAGGGCCCGGATCGCTCCGGGCCCCATTTTGATTGATTTGGTAAAATCTAGTCTTCGGTGATCGAAGCCGGCAACGGAATATCGCCGCCGCCTTCATTCTTTGGGCCATCATTGTTCCGGCCGCGTCCGCCGCCGTCACGGCCACGTCCGCCACCATCGCGTCCGCGACCACCGCCATCACGGCGTGGGCCACCGCGTGGCTTGTCGCCGCGCGGTTCGCGCGCAGGACGGGTGTCCTCCAGTTCTTCGCCGGTTTCCTGGTCGACAACGCGCATCGACAGGCGAACCTTGCCGCGCTGGTCGATTTCGAGAACCTTGACCTTGACTTCCTGGCCTTCGCTCAGAACGTCGGAGACCTTCTCAACCCGCTCATTCTTGATTTCCGAGACGTGGACGAGACCGTCCTTGCCGCCCATGAAATTCACAAATGCGCCAAAGTCCACCAGGTTGACGACCTTGCCGTCATAGACCTTGCCGACTTCCGCTTCTTCGACAATGCCCTTGATCCATGCGATCGCCGCATCAATCTGGGACTTGTCGGAAGAGGAAACCTTGATCAGGCCTTCGTCGTCGATATCGACCTTGGCGCCGGTTTCCGCAACGATTTCACGGATCACCTTGCCGCCGGTGCCGATGACTTCACGGATCTTTTCCTTGTTGATCTGCAAGGTTTCGATACGCGGAGCATGTTCGGACATTTCGGTACGAACGGAGCTGAGCGCCTTGCTCATTTCACCGAGGATATGCGCACGACCGCCGCTGGCCTGTTCCAGAGCGGACTTCATGATTTCCTGCGTGATGCCGGCAACCTTGATGTCCATCTGCAAGGAGGTAATACCCTTTTCGGTACCCGCTACCTTGAAGTCCATGTCGCCGAGATGATCTTCGTCGCCGAGGATGTCGGACAGAACCGCAAAATCTTCGCCTTCGAGGATCAGGCCCATCGCGATACCGGAAACCGGGCGCGTCAGCGGCACACCGGCATCCATCATCGCCAGCGAACCGCCGCAGACGGTCGCCATCGAGGACGAGCCGTTGGACTCGGTGATGTCGGACAGCACGCGGATCGTGTAAGGGAAGTCTTCCACTGTCGGCAATACCGGGCGAAGCGCGCGGAAGGCGAGCTTGCCGTGACCGGTTTCGCGGCGGCTGGTAAAGCCGAAACGACCGACTTCACCGACCGAATAAGGCGGGAAGTTATAGTGCAGCATGAAGTTGGTGTAGCTCAGACCGTCGAGCCCGTCGATCATCTGCTCGGCATCCTTGGTGCCGAGGGTCGTGGTCACGATTGCCTGGGTTTCACCGCGGGTGAACAAAGCAGAACCGTGGGTCCGTGGCAGCAGGCCAACCATGGCTTCGATCGGGCGAACCTGATCGAGCTTGCGGCCATCGATACGGGTGCCATCCTTGAGGATCGCGCCGCGAACGATTTCGGCTTCCAGCTTCTTGACCATCTTGCCGGCAGTCATCTGGGTCTGGCCGTCTGCGTCGGCATATTTTTCCTTGGCCTTCTCGCGAACCGCGTTCAGGGCGTTGCTACGCTCCGACTTGTCGGTCTTCTTGTAGGCCGCAGCGATATCTTTTCCGACCAGCTTGCGCAGGTCTTCCTTGATCGCGCTATTGTCTTCTCCGGCATCGAGCTGCCAGGGTTCCTTGGCAGCCTGTTCAGCCAGATCGATGATCAGACCCGCAACCTGCTTCGACGCATCATGCGCGAATTGCACGGCACCGAGCATGACTTCTTCAGAAAGCTCCTGTGCTTCGGATTCAACCATCATCACGGCGCCCATGGTACCAGCGACGACCAGGTCGAGTTCGCCCTTGGCGACTTCTTCCATCGACGGGTTCAGCTGATATTCGCCTTCCTTGTAACCGACGCGAGCAGCACCGATTGGTCCCATGAACGGAACGCCGGAAATGGTCAGCGCAGCGGATGCCGCAACCATTGCCAGAATGTCGGGCTCGTTGACGCCATCATAGCTCATCACCTGACAGATCACGTTGATTTCGTTGTAGAAACCTTCGGGGAACAACGGACGGCAAGGACGGTCGATCAAACGCGATGTCAGCGTTTCCTTTTCCGTGGCGCGGCCTTCACGCTTGAAGAAGCCACCCGGGATACGACCGGCGGCTGAGAATTTTTCCTGATAGTGGACGGTGAGCGGAAAGAAATCCTGCCCTTCGCGTACCGATTTGGCGGCGGTGACTGCGCACAGCACAACCGTTTCGCCGAGGGTCGCGAGCACCGCGCCATCAGCCTGACGGGCAATACGGCCCGTTTCGAGGGTGAGGGTCTGTCCGCCCCACTCCATTTCAACTTTCTTGATATCAAACATTCGTATTTTCCTTTGTCCCGCCTGCCCTATGCAGTGCGGGGGCTTTCTTGTGTCCAGCAATCCGGCTGGACAGCGGTTCGGGGTGACTTTCACCCCCCTTGCTTGGCTTGTCTTCGCCTTATTGCGGAGATTGGCCGGTTTGCCGTTAGTCTCGAGCCTGTCAAGGGACAGCTCTCATCGGAGTATCGTGGTTCGAAATGCTCGCCACTAACGTCATAAGAAAACGGCCCCACTCAGGGGGCCGCCTTCAAAATTCCTACTTACGCAGACCAAGATCCTTAATCAGCTTGGCATAGCGCTCGACATCCTTCTTGCGAAGATAGTCCAGCAGGCTGCGCCGCTTGTTGACCATCATCAGCAATCCGCGACGCGAGTGATTGTCCTTGTGATGGCCCTTGAAATGCTCGGTCAGGTTCACGATGCGCTCGGTGAGCACGGCGACCTGAACTTCCGGGGAACCGGTGTCACCCTCGGTCTGGGCGAATTTCTTGATCAGTTCCTGTTTTTTTTCTGCGGTAATCGTCATATATTTTTCCTTCGAACATCATTCACATATTGAACCCGCGAACCACCTTGACGGTGCCATCAACAAGCTCGGCCAGCGCAACCGGAGAACCCTGGTTCTCTGTCGCCAGAAAAAGCCCGTTGAGTGCGGGGTTCCCGATCATTTCCTGTTCGTCCAGCGTCATGCCTTGCCGAAGCAGTTTTGCCTGATCAGGAGTGAGGTCATAAGCCGGGATGTCGTCCAGCCCTGCCTCCAGCGGCAAAAGATAGTCTGTAATGTCCGCGCCCTTACCGATTTCGTTGAGTTTGTCCAGCGAAATCGCCCGTTCCAGGGTGAAGGGACCGGCCTTTGTCCTCCTTAACATGGTGACATGGCCGACCGTATCAAGGGCCCGTGCGATATCCCGGGCAAGGGACCGGATATAGGTGCCCTTGGAGACAGTGGCCGTGAGCGTGATTTCTGCCAATGGTTCGTCATCCTGAACTTGTTTCAGGACCTCGGGGGATCCTGAAACAAGTTCAGGATGACGAGTGGCGGCATCAGGGTGCCGAACGGATAGACTATAGATCTGTACCCCCCGCAGCTTCATCTCCACGTCCACGCCAGCGCGCGCCAGATCATAGGCCCGCTTGCCGTCGATCTTCAGGGCCGAATATTTGGGTGGTATCTGCTCGATCGGCCCCGTAAACCGCGGCAATATCGCTTCCACTTCCGCCAGCGTCGGCCGATGGTCGGATGTCTCGGTAACCGCTCCTTCGACATCCAGCGTCTCGGTCTCCGTCCCGAAACCGATGGTAAACTCATAAATTTTCGACGCATCCAGCATCCGTCCGCACAGCTTGGTCGCCTCGCCGATCGCGATCGGCAGGACCCCGGTCGCCAGCGGGTCCAGCGTCCCGCCATGGCCGACCTTCAGCTTGTCCTTGCCCTTGCCGAGCAGGCCCGCCTCGCGCAAATTGCGCTTCACCGCTCCGACCGCCTGGGTCGAGCCGAGTTCCAGCGGTTTGTCCAGTATGATCCATCCGTGCGGCTTCAACGCGCCCACTCTTCTTTCAGCAGCCCAAACACCGCCGTGTCCCGCACATAGCCGGTCCAGGTGATCCGGTTCCTGCGCAACGTGCCCTCGTGCTTGGCGCCCAGTTTCAGCACCGCTGCCATCGAGCGCTTGTTGCGGGTATCGACGCGAAATTCGATGCGGGTGAAGCCTTGCGAAAAGGCATGATCGATCATCAGCTTCTTCATGCTGTCGTTAAAGCCGATGCCGCGAACCGAGGGGGCAATATAGGTGCCGCCGATTTCCGCCACTTTGGTCTTGGGATCGGGATTGATATAGTTGGTCATCCCAACCACTTGATCGGTTTCCGTATTGATCACCGCAAATCGGACCCAGTTGCTGGTGTCGTGAAAGGCCTCGATCGCCTGATCGAAATTCTCGTCAAGCATCGAAACCGGATAGATCTCCCAGATTTCCTGGTCTTCCGCGCAGGCCGCGCGCAGCGGTTCGAGATGATGTTCGGCCAGCGGTTCGAGGCGCACCGGTCCCTGCTCCAATATTGTCGACAGTTCAGCCATTCAGCCGCTCCCGAAAATGCTTGCGGCACAGCGCCAGATAGCTTTCATTGCCGCCAATCTCGGTCTGCGCGCCAGCGGCAATCGCCCTGCCCGTTTCATCGATGCGCAAATTCATCGTCGCCTTGCGTCCGCATTCGCAGACCGCCTTCAGTTCGACCAGACTGTCGGCAATCCCCAGCAGTTTGGCCGATCCGGTGAACAGATTGCCCTGAAAGTCGGTCCGCAGACCATAGCAAAGCACCGGAATGCCCATTTCATCGGCGATGCGCGCGAGCTGCCAGACCTGACTTTCGGTCAGAAACTGCGCTTCGTCGATCATCACGCAAGCCAGGTCGCCCTGCGCATGCTCCTCGCCTATCGCGCCAAACAAGTCCGTTTCCTCGCCAAAGCGATGGGCATCGGCATGGAGTCCGATCCGCGAGGCAATGGCGCCGAAACTCGCCCGGTTATCGATCGCGGCGGTCCACAGCATCACCTTCATGCCGCGCTCGCCATAGTTGAAGGCCGCCTGCAGCAGATTGCTCGACTTGCCGGCGTTCATCGACGCATAATAGAAATAGAGCTTGGCCATAGGTACCGCTTCATAACCGTTCGGGCTGAGCCTGTCGAAGCCCATTTGCGTCCTGAAACCGTCCTTCGACAAGCTCAGGACGAACGGCGTTATTCGTCGTCAGATTCCTTGGAGAGATCCTGCGCCACCTTGGGATTGTTGAGCAGGCTTTCGATATGCTCGGCTGCATCAAAGCTCTCGTCGGCCAGGAATTTCAGCTTCGCCGCATATTTCATCTGCACCCGCTTGGCGACTTCCTTCTGGAAGAAAGCCGTGTTGGTCCTGAGCGCCTTGAGCACATCCGCCTCGTTTGCGCCAAGCAGCGGCTTAACGAACACCGTGGCATGGCGCAGATCGGGCGACATGCGCACTTCGGTGACGCTGACGCTGTGCGAGGTCAGCACCACATCATGCACCTCGCCGCGCATCAGCAGTTCCGACAGGATATGCCGCACCTGCTCGCCCACACGGAGCAAGCGGACCGAACGGCCTTCGGGTGATGTATCGTTAAATTTTGCCACAATAATAAACCTCAAATCCGCCATGCCGAAATGGGCCACCCTTGAGCAGCCTTGCATTCAGCCCCCGGAGGGACCGTCACAGATTGCGCACCGATCCCTCTGGATTCCCGGATCAAAGCCGGGTTGACGATTGCGTCAGAGTACCCGTTCTTTCTCCGTAACCTGGAAGACTTCGAGCATATCGCCTGGCTTGATATCGTTGGTATCTTCCAGAACCGCACCGCATTCCATGCCGGCCCGGACTTCCTCGACATCGTCCTTGAACCGCCGCAGCGACGCGATCGTCGTTGCGCTGACAATGACATCGTCGCGGGTAAGACGAGCGAACAGGCCCTTGCGCAGCGCCCCTTCGGTAACCAGCAAGCCGGCTGCCTTGTCCTTCTTGCCCGACTTGAATACGTCCTTGACTTCCGCACGGCCGACCACATTCTCGATCTTCTCCGGGCCGAGTTCACCGGCCATTTCGGCACGGATATCGTCGGTCAGATCGTAGATGATGTCGAAATATTTGAAGCGGACACCGTCGCGCTTGGCGATTTCACGCGCCTTGGCATTGGGACGCACGTTGAAGCCGATGATCGGCGCCTTGCTCGCGCCAGCCAAAGTCACATCAGATTCCGTGATCGCGCCGACACCGCTGTGCAGGATGCGCACCTTGATATCGTCGTTTGAAATCTTGTTCAGCGCCTGCACGATGGCTTCGGTCGAACCCTGCACGTCGGCCTTGACCAGCACTGGGAATTCCACAGCGCTGTTGGCAGCGGCAGAGAACATATTTTCCAGACTGGTCGGTGCCTGCGTGGTCCGCTTCAGCTTCTCCTGCTCGGCACGATAGGCAGCCACTTCGCGGGCACGGCCTTCGTTCTCGACCACGGTCAGCTTGTCACCGGCAGACGGAACGCCCGATATACCGAGCACTTCCACTGGCGTGGACGGTCCTGCTTCCTTGACCTGCTGGCCCTTGTCGTCGATCATCGCCCGGACCTTGCCGGTCTGTGAGCCAACCACAAAGACATCGCCGCGTTTCAGCGTACCGCGTTCGATCAGAACGGTGGCCACCGGACCGCGCCCGATATCCAGCTTAGCCTCAACCACTGCGCCTTCGGCAGGACGGTCGGGACGCGCCTTCAGTTCCAGCAACTCGGCCTGGACGTGAATCTTGTCCATCAGCTCTTCGAGCCCGATTTTCTTGAGCGCCGAAACCTCGGCGTCCAGAACGTCACCGGACATTTCCTCGACGATGATTTCATGCTCGAGCAGGCGGGTGCGGACCGTTGTCGGGTCTGCGCCTTCCTTGTCGATCTTGTTGATCGCCACAATCATCGGCACGCCGGCCGCCTTGGTATGGTTGATCGCCTCGATCGTCTGCGGCATCAGGCCGTCATCGGCTGCAACCACCAGGATCACGATATCGGTGACATTGGCACCGCGCATCCGCATTTCGGTAAAGGCTTCATGGCCCGGCGTATCGAGGAAGGTGACCTTGTCGCCATTCTTCATCGTCACCTGATAGGCGCCGATATGCTGGGTGATGCCGCCCGCTTCGCCGGCAACCACGTCGGTTCCGCGCAGTGCGTCGAGCAGCGAGGTCTTGCCGTGATCGACATGCCCCATGATCGTGACCACCGGTGGACGCGGCTTCAGCGTTTCTTCCGGATCGACATCGGCATTGGTATCGATTTCAACGTCGGACTCCGACACACGCTGGATATTGTGGCCGAATTCCTCGACCAGCAATTCGGCGGTATCCTGGTCGATCGTCTGGTTGACGGTAACCATCGAGCCCATGTTGAACAGGGATTTGACCAGATCGGCACCCTTTTCGCCCATACGTTTTGCCAGTTCCTGGACGGTGATGGCTTCCGGCACGATGACAGAGCGGATCTGCTTTTCGCGCGGTTCGCTCGGCCGTCCCGAACGCTGGGCGCGTTTTTCCTTTTCGCGGGCGCGTTTCAGCGCAGCCAGCGAACGAGCCCGTGCCGCGCCGTCTTCGCCGCGCAGCGCGCGGTTGACGGTCAGCTTGCCGGACTGGCGGCGATCGGCGCGATCCTCGCGCCCGACTTTCTGCTCTTTCTTCTCCGGCTTCGGCCGTTTTGGCGATTCCACAGGGGTGAATTTGCGAGCCGGCGGCCGCGCATCGGTTTTCGGCGCAGCGGTCTCCTCGCTGACAGGTTCGGCCACGGGCGGCGCCTCGGCAGCGGCTTTTTCCGCCGCGGCGATATCTTCCTTCGCCTTGCGTGCCTGCTCTTCTTCGGCCTTGCGGTTTTCTTCAGCCCGCTTCTTCTCTTCTGCGGTCTGCTCTTTCTTCTCCAGCGTATCACGCTTGCGCGCTTCCTGCATGGCCTCGAGGCGGGCTTCTTCTGCTTCGCGCAGCAATTTTGCCTGCAATTCCTGACGAGTCAGGCCGTCATCCACCTTGGGCGCAACGGGCTGTTTCTTCGGGGCCGGCTTGGGAGCGGGCTTCGGAGCAGGCGCAGGTGTTTCCTTGACGATTTCCTTCGCCGCTTCCTGTGCGCCGGGCTTGCCGACCAGCTTCTTGCGTTTGACTTCGACCACAACCTTGTTGGTGCGTCCGTGGCTGAACGTCTGTTTGACTTCGCCAGGTTCAACCGACCGCTTCAACCCGAGGGGTTTGCGTGCAGGTTTTGGCGTATCTTTTGTTTCTTCACTCATCGAACAGACTTAATCCTTAAAATAGTAATTACTGCAATCTCTTGCCGGCTTTTCATAACCGGATCACGCAACCTTCATTTCGGCACCATCATCGACTTTACCAAAACCGATAAAGTGAAGCCATCTATTCAGGCTGTGCGAAATCCGCGCCGCCGCGCGCTTGTCGGTTATCCCGATATGTACCACATTCTGGCGGCCCAATGCCACAGAAAGCCCCTGCCGGTCCACTGGCAATATCAGACCGTGAATATTTTCGCCCTCACGGTCACTTCCCACTCGCCAGGCCTGGTCCAGTTTGGCGCAGCCATCGCGGCCAGCGTCGGCTGCATGGAGCAGCATATGGAGTTCACCCTGCCGCGCAGCGGTTTCGATCTTCTCCGAACCGGCGAGCAACGTACCGCCGCGCGCTTCCAGACCCAGTCGGTCCAAGGTGGAGCGTTCCAGCGCAGATTCAAGCAGTTCCGCAAGATTTTCCGGAATAGCGAACTGACCGGTCTTGAACGCCCGTGCCAGAGCGCCTTTCAGCTGCCCCTTTGCCTGAGCCGCTTCCAGAGCAACACGATTGACGCCGATCCACGCGCCCCGGCCCGGAGCCTTGGCGCGCACATCGGGTGCAATCTGCCCGTCGGGGCCCATCGCAAGACGCATCAATTGCTCCTGGGGAAGGCTTTCCCCAGTCAATATGCATTTACGATAAGGCGCTTGATCTAGAGGTTTAGACCGCGTCTCATTGGGGGGCTTCCGCATCTGCGTCCTCCCCGGTTTCTTCGGTGGCGGCAGCCGCTGGCTCTTCATCCTCGAACCAGTGCGCGCGAGCGGCCATGATGATCTCGTTGCCCTGCTCTTCGGTCAGGCCATATTTGGCCAGCACACCATCCGGTTCGGGCTTGCGATTATCGTTGCGGCGACGCGGTTCGGATTTCCGTTTCAGCACCAGCTCGTCAGTCGCCAGGTCGGCAACATCATCGAGAGTCTTGAGACCGGCTTCACCAAGCGTCACCAGCATGGCTTCGGTCAGATGCGGCAATTCGGCAATCGCGTCTTCCACACCCAGTTCGGTACGCTTTTCGCGGGCAGCCGCTTCGCGCCGTTCCAGCGCCTCGAGCGCACGGTTTTGCAATTCGGCAGCCAGTTCCTCGTCAAAGCCCTCGATGCTGGAAATTTCTTCCGGCGCGACATAGGCGACTTCTTCGAGTTCGCTGAATCCTTCGGCAACCAGCAGCTGCGACAGGGTTTCATCGACGTCCAGATCTTCCTGGAACATCTCCGTCCTTGCAGCAAATTCGGCTTGCCGCTTCTCGCTCGAATCGGCTTCGGTCATGATATCGATCGCCAGGCCGGTCAGCTGCGAAGCCAAACGGACATTCTGGCCGCGACGGCCGATGGCGAGGCTGAGCTGGTCGTCGGGCACGACCACTTCGATCCGGCCTTCTTCCTCGTCGATGACGACACGGCTGACGGTGGCGGGCTGCAACGCGTTGACCACGAAGGTCGCAATATCTTCCGACCAGGGGATGATATCGATTTTTTCGCCCTGCATTTCCTGCACGACAGCCTGCACGCGGCTGCCCTTCATGCCGACGCAGGCGCCGACCGGGTCAATCGAGCTGTCATGGCTGATCACGCCGATCTTGGCGCGCGAACCCGGGTCGCGAGCAGCCGCCTTGATCTCGATGATACCGTCGTAAATTTCCGGCACTTCCTGTGCGAACAGATGCCGCATGAAATCAGGATGGGCGCGGGACAGGAATATCTGCGGGCCACGGTTTTCGCGGCGAACATCCAAGATCAGGGCGCGGACGCGATCACCAACCCGAGCGGCTTCGCGCGGAATCTGCTGGTCGCGGCGGATCACGCCCTCGGCGCGGCCCAGATCAACAACGACATGGCCAAATTCGACCGACTTGACGACGCCGGTGATGATTTCACCCGCGCGGTCCTTAAACTCTTCATATTGCCGCTCGCGTTCGGCATCGCGGACCTTCTGAAAAATGACCTGCTTGGCGGACTGGGCATCGATGCGGCCGAGATCGACTTCCGGCAGCGGATCGACGATGAAGTCGCCGACCTTGGCACCGGGCTCGAGCTTCTCTGCCTGCTTGATATCGACCTGCTTGAAATAATCCTCGACCTCGTCGACCACTTCGACAACGCGCCACAAGCGCAGGTCGCCGGTATTGACATCGAACTTTGCGCGAATGTCATTCTCGGCACCATAGCGGGCGCGGGCGGCCTTCTGGATCGCCTCTTCCAGCGCCTCGATCACGATCGCCTTGTCGATCATCTTTTCCGTCGCAACGGCGGTCGCAATAGCGAGCAATTCGGCTTTATTGGCTGAAATAGCACTGCCCATGATTAGTCTTCCTGTTCTTCTAAAGTCTGTTCTTCAATTTCGTCCGCACCGTCTGCTGAAACCGGAACGGTTGCAGCAATCAGGGCGTCGGTCAGAATCAATTTCGCGCTATGGACATTGGTCAGGGGCGTCTCCTGACTTCCCGTCTCGCGATCGTCAATCTTTATCGTCTCGCCTTCTATGCCTTCCAGCATGCCGCGCAGCTGTTTCTTGCCGGCAACAGCGTCAACCAGATTGATTCTCGCTTCATGGCCGGACCAGTTCTGGTAATCTTTCGCGCGGGTCAGCGGACGATCAATGCCGGGAGAACTGACTTCCAGCCGATAGGCATGGTCGATCGGGTCGCGGCCTGCTTCCTCCAGATCATCGAACTTCGCCGAGATGCGCCGCGACAGGGCCGCGCAGTCATCGATGCCCAGCTGCCCGGTCTCCGGGCGCTCGGCCATGATCTGCAGGGTCGGCTCTTCCGCCCCGGACACAAATTGTACCCGCACCAGCTCGAAACCCAAAGCATCTGCTTCGGGCTTGATCAGGGTGGTCAGGGTTTCAATATCCGTCAAATCAGTTCCATTTCCAAATGCAAGACCCTCGTTGCCGGCCCCGTCTGGCGCCAGCCCCTTCAAATCTCAAAATGTTGGGATGGATGTTATTTAGGGACAGATTCTGGAAATTGCAACGCCTGATTCAAACCGCCACAATATTATAGACCAGCAGCGCAAGATAGGTGACCAGCAATATCCCCCCTTCCCAGCGGGTGATCTTTCTACCGGTGGCGGCAAATATCAGCAGCAGCACCGACGCTGCCACCAGCACCGGTAGCCCAAAGCCGGTGATTTCGCCCGGAATGGTGCCGGGAGCAATGATCGCGGTAACGCCGCCAATCAACAGCAGGTTGAAAATATTGGACCCCAGCACATTGCCCAGGGCAACCGCGCTGGCCCCCTTGTAGGCAGCGATGACCGAGGTCACGAGTTCCGGCAGCGAGGTGCCGATCGCGATGACCGTCAGGCCGATAACCGCTTCGCTCATCCCCACCAGACGGGCCAGATCAACCGCCCCTTCGACCAGCCAGCGCCCGCCGAGCACGATAAGCACGATGCCGAACAATAGCACCGCGATCGATCGCCACAGCGGCTGAACATCGTGCAAATGCGCATCGGAAATTTCCAGTGCTTCCGCTTTTTCGTGCAGGGCGCTGGCACCGGCCGGCTGTGTCTGCTCGGCGCGATAGGCATAGGCAAGATAAGCGAGGAGGATGATCAGAAAGACGATGCCGATGGAGACGGTGATACCCGTCGTGCTGGCCACCAGCCACAGCATGATCGTCGCTGCCAGCGCCAGTCCGCCGTCGCGCCACAATGGGCCCCTAGGCACCACCACCGGCAGGATCAGCGACGCCGCACCCAGAATCATCAGACTGTTGGCGAGGTTGGAACCGACAATATTGCCCCAGGCAATCCCCGGAGATCCCGCGCGCGCCGCCTCCACACTGGCGACCAGTTCAGGAGCCGATGTCCCGAAACCGACGATCGTCAGTCCGATCAGAAGCTCCGACATCCCCGCCCGTTCCGCCACGCGGACCGCGCCGCGGACCAGCAGTTCGCCACCCACGATCAATATCACAAAGCCCGCGAGGAGCAGAAGGAGGGGAATCAGCATGAACTAGCCGGAACAGCTTTTAACCATTGCGCTTGCCGAGCAGTTTGAGCCTGAGCGCGTTGAGCTTGATGAAGCCTTCCGCGTCTTTCTGGTCATAGGCACCGGCATCATCCTCGAAGGTCACGACCTTTTCGCTGTACAGACTGTCGGGCGACTTGCGTCCAACAACGTTCACCGACCCCTTGTAGAGCTTCAGCCGCACCGTGCCATTGACCCGGGCCTGGCTGTGATCGATCGCTGCCTGCAGCATCTCCCGCTCCGGCGAGAACCAGAAGCCGTTATAGACCAGTTCGGCATAGCGAGGAGCCAGTTCATCCTTCAGATGCGCCGCGCCGCGATCCAGCGTCAGCTGCTCGATGCCGCGATGGGCAGCATGATAGATGGTGCCGCCCGGCGTTTCGTACATGCCGCGCGATTTCATGCCGATATAGCGGTTCTCGACCAGATCGAGCCGGCCGATGCCATGCTCGCGGCCGTATTCGTTTAGCTTCTCCAGCAGCGTCGCAGGGCTCATCGCCTCGCCATTGATGGCGACACCGTCGCCGCGTTCGAAATCAATCGTGATATATTCGGGCGTATCCGGCGCATCCTCGGGATTGTTGGTCCGCGAATAGACATAGTCGGGCACTTCTTCCCACGGATCCTCGAGCACCTTGCCCTCCGAAGAGGTGTGCAGCATGTTGGCGTCGCACGAAAATGGCGATTCCCCGCGCTTGTCTTTCGGAATCGGAATCTGGTGCTTCTCGGCAAATTCGATCAGCCGGGTGCGGCTGGTCAGATCCCATTCGCGCCAGGGGGCGATGACCTTCACATCAGGGTTAAGCCCGTAATAGCCCAGTTCAAATCGGATCTGGTCATTGCCCTTGCCGGTTGCGCCATGCGCCACGGCGTCTGCATTGGTCAGCTTGGCAATCTCGATCTGGCGCTTCGAAATCAGCGGGCGTGCGATCGAGGTGCCGAGCAGATAGAGGCCCTCGTAGAGCGCATTGGCGCGCATCATCGGAAAGACGAAATCCTTGACAAATTCCTCGCGCAGATCGTCGATGAAGATATGCTCAGGCTTGACGCCCAGGGTTTCCGCAACCCGGCGTGCCGGCCCCAGTTCCTCGCCCTGCCCCAGATCGGCGGTAAAGGTCACCACCTCGCACTGATATTCCTGTTGCAGCCACTTGAGGATGACGCTGGTATCGAGGCCGCCGGAAAAGGCCAAAACCACACGTTTAACGGAATCGCTCATAATCTCGTCTTTCCATGAATTAAGCGCCGCGCCTAACAGGCTCCAATTTGCCGTGCAATATGATATGCTGGAATAATCGGGAGAGGATCATGGCAAAAGCGGATATGAAAACAAAAGCAACCAGTGCCGACGTCGACGCCTTCGTCGCCGCCGCCGAGCCGGAACGCAGGCAGGACGAAGCCCGGCAACTGATCGCCCTGTTCCGAAAAGTCACCGGAGAGGAACCCGCCATGTGGGGTCCCAGCATCATCGGCTTTGGCAGCTATAATTATAAATATGACAGCGGTCGGGAAGGCACCATGTGCCGCACGGGTTTTTCGCCGCGCAAGGCAAAGCTCACGCTTTATCTGATGGGCGCCTATTGCACGCCGGAGGCAGAAGCCGAACAGCAACGGCTGCTGGGGCAACTCGGCAAGCATAGTGTGGGAAAATCCTGCCTCTATATCAACCGGCTGGAGCAGGTAGATCTGGAAGTACTGGAACAACTGATAAGAAACAACTGGCTTTTGATGAACGAACGCTACCCGGAATAATCGCCCGATTGTGCAGGAAGGTGTTTCCTCAGATCATCCGCCGCGAAGTTTCTTCTCCGTCTCGCCCATATAGTCGCGAGTCAGGGGCAAGCTGCTGCGGTTGCGGCTGAACTGAATCTGGTAATTGCACATCCCACCATTTTCAAACGCCGCGGTCGCGCCGGCCAGATAGAATGTCCACATCCGGTAGAAACGCTCGTCATAGAGAGCGACAATCTTGGCCCGGTTGCGCACCGTTCTTTTGTACCATTCGCGCAGGGTGAAAGCATAATGCAGCCGCAGGGTCTCAATATCGGTCGGGATCAGCCGGTAATGCTCGCTCGCCTCCAGCGTTTCGCTCAGCGCCGGAATATAGCCGCCCGGGAAAATATATTTGCGAGTGAAGGCGTCGGTCGTGCCCGGTCCGCCCATCCGCCCGATCGTGTGCAGCAGCATCACCCCGTCGTCGGTCATCAGATTGGCGCAGCACCGGAAAAAGGTCCGGTACATGGGTGTTCCCACATGTTCGAACATGCCGACAGAAACGATCCGGTCAAACGCTCCGGGCGCGCGCTCCGCCAGATCGCGATAGTCGATCAGCTCGAACTTCACCTTGTCGGCCACGCCTTCCTGCTCCGCGCGTTCCCTCGCCTTTTTGAGCTGCTCCTCGCTCAGCGTGATACCGAGCACTTCGACGCCTGTTTGATGGTGCAGATAGAGGGCCATGCCGCCCCAGCCGCAGCCAATATCGAGCACCCTCTGTTCGGGCTTCAGGTCCAGCTTTGCGGCAATATGGGCCTTTTTGTCCTCCTGCGCCTGCTCCAGCGTCATGTCGGGTCCCCGCTTGTCGAAGTCCCAATAGGCACAGCTATATTGCAGGTCATCGTCCAGGAACAGCTCGTACAGGTCATTGCCGATATCATAATGATGCGCGACGTTGCGTTTGGCCCTGCCGCGGAAATTGAACCGGTCAACACTGGCCGCCGCATAGTCCCGCGCTTTCTTGAAGAGACCGGGTTCCCGCAACTCCCCGCCACGTTCGAACGGCCGGTTCGCGCGCAGCAGCTCGACCAGTTGCATGATGTCGCCCTCTTCCACGATCAGGCGACCATCCATGAAGGTTTCGGCAGCACCTAGCCGAGGGTCGAGCAGAATCTGCCGGATCACGCCCTTGTCGGCGAGCCGTATGGCAACATCGGGATAGCCTTTCGCAGACGTTCCGAAAGTCTCGGTCGATCCGTCGGCATGGATGATCCGAATTGTACCTTTTTCAATCACATTTTGCAGAAATTTGCCCAATAGCGACATATTTTTACTCCTGTGGAGATCCCGAATCCCGTTGCTCAGATACCGGCATACCATTCATAATTCGCGACGTCTTGCCAATAGCCACCTTTGCCTTCGCCAATGCCGGCAAGCGAGGCCACCGCCTGAACGCCGGTCACATATTTGGCCTGCTTGTAGCCCAGCTGGCGTTCGACCCTGAGCCGCAACGGTGCGCCATTGGCCACGGGCAGCGGCTCTCCGTTCAGTTGATGCGCCAGAATCGTCTGCGGATGAAAGCCATCCAGCAGATCGATGCTTTCATAATATGGCCGCCCGCCCAGCCGGTCGGCACAGTGAAATACCAGAAAGCGGGCACCGGGCTGCAATTGCGCGATATCGAGCAGGATTTTCAGCGGCACGCCGGTCCATTGTCCGATCGCGCTCCAGCCTTCCACACAGTCATGGCGCGTGATCTGGGTCCGCTGCGGCAGCGATTGCAGAGCGGCCAGGCTGAATATCTGCGGCCTGACGAACAGCCCGGTCATCCGCAGCCGCCAGTCGGCGAAGCCCTGTGCCGCGCTCGCCGCATAGGCAGGCGTTCCGGGATCGCGCGTGCCATTGGCGCGAAAGACCGGCGACAGATCCGTCACGCGATATTCGCTGGCCAGTTCCATCCGGTCGCCAAGCGCGCGCTGGACCGTGAAATTGGCGGTTTCGGCGCTGGCCAGTACATCCTGAAAGGCCGGGCTGCGATTGAGTACATCGCAGCCCGTCAGCAGGCTACCAGCGCCGATCGCAGCGCTGGTGATTAATTTGCGTCTGGTAAGCATCGTCATCGTCCGCTCTCCCCTGCCTGCCCGCCCGTGATCATCGCCCGGATTTGCCGAACCGGTCGGGACAGCAGTACCATCACGATATGGATCAGGAAAAATACGACCAGCAGAAATGCGGTCAGAAAATGCACCGATCGCGCCGACTGGCGACCGCCAAACAGATCGGTCAGGAACGGCCAGTTGGCATCCATCGCCGGAGACATGGTGAGCCCGGTCGCGATCATCAGCGGCAACAGGATGAATATCACCCCGATATAGGTCAATTTCTGGATCACATTATAGGGTTCGCCTGAGGATTTCCGGATCACAGAAATCCTTGTGTGATCCCGCAACGAATGCCAGATATGCGAGGGTCGCCACTCCTCCGCCCGCATGCGCAGATCTTTCTGAATATGCCGGTTCCACAGCGACCGGATCATGAACAGGGTCAGACCGAGAGCGAATATCCACGCAAAGAAAAAATGCCAGCGCCGACCATCGGCCAGGCTGTAATTGGACGGAATGGTCGCCCAGCCCGGAAAGGCCCATGTCCGCGTGCGCCCTTCGCTGTCCTTCCAGTTTCCCAGAAAACCCGTGGTTTCGATGCGCATTTCGCCCAGTCGCAGATAACCGGTCCTTTCCGATGAGCCGACCGCCAGCCAGGCAGGATCATTATTGGCTCCATATTCGCCCCAGTAGAGGCGCGGATGGGCGTTGAAAATGGTCAGACCGCTCATCAGCAGAACGAGCAGACACAAAGCATTGATCCAGTGCCACAGGCGGGTGGTCAGGCGATGGCGCGGTGTTGGGGAAATGACGGCCTCCTTCAGCATGCTGCTACTCTAACCGCTGGTTCGTCGTTGCCAAGCCCGTCGTTACATCGCTTCACTATGGTAAATAAACGGGTGCGGCGAATATCGCCGCCATATGCATCCGTTTTTTGTCTTTAAAATATTCCCGATTGCCTGCACAAGAAAGGCTCGGCTTTGAAGGATGAACCATCATGGGCACATATAAACAGGTCATCAAGCTCGATCCCGATCCGCTCGCCCCTTATGCGATATCGCCGGGTTGGCAGGTCGGGGATGTGATATTCTTTTCCGGTCAGGCGGCGATAAATGAACAGGGTGAAGTCGTTGGCGCCGGTGATTTCGATGCGCAACTGCAGCAGGTGTTCCACAATATTGACCGGCTTCTGCACGCTGCGGGCAGCAGCCGGGACCAGATTGTCAAGGTCACCATCTATCTGACGGACATGGGGAATTTCCCCAAAATCGTCCAAGCCCGCAAGGTCTATTTTCAATATCCCTACCCGGCAGACACGGTCGTCGAGGTCCGGGCTCTTGCCCTGCCCGATCTGATGGTCGAAATTGACGTAATCGCGGTCGCCTAGCCCAGAGCGGCCTGCTTCTCTTCCGCCAGACGATCCAGTTCGGCCCGGCTTTTCTTCTCGCTGGCCGATTTCAACTGGCCGCAGGCTGCCATGATGTCCCGGCCGCGCGGCGTCCGGATCGGCGCACTGATTCCCGCATCGAAAATGATTTTCGAAAAGGCCTTGATCCGTTCCGGAGCCGAACATTCGTAGTCGGAGCCGGGCCATGGGTTGAACGGGATCAGATTGACCTTGGCCGGCAGATCATAATTGCGCAGCAGGTTGACCAGCTCGCGGGCATCCTGGTCGCTGTCATTCTTGTCCTTGAGCATGACATATTCGAAGGTGATCCGGCGGGCGTTATTCGCGCCGGGATAGTCGGCGCAGGCCTGCAGCAATTCCTCGATCGAATATTTGCGGTTTAGCGGCACGATCTCGTCCCGCGTTTCCTTGTTCACCGCGTGCAGCGAGATCGCCAGATTGACGTTGATCTCAGCTCCCGCCCGGGCAATCATCGGCACCACGCCGCTGGTCGACAGCGTGATCCGGCGGCGCGAGAGCGCCAGTCCGTCGCCGTCCATCACGATCTTCATCGCATCGCGGACATTTTCGAAATTATAGAGCGGCTCACCCATGCCCATCAGCACGATATTGGTCAGCAGCCGCCCGTCCGACTTGTAGGCCTGGTTATATTCCTTGGTATTTTCCGCTTCTTCATCATCGGCGAAATCCATGACACCCTTCGGCCATTCGCCCAGAGCATCACGCGCCAGCATCACCTGGCCGACAATCTCGCCGGGCGTCAGGTTGCGCACCAGCCGCATCGTGCCCGTATGGCAGAAACGGCAGTTGAGCGTGCATCCGACCTGGCTCGAGATGCAGAGCGTTCCCCGATCCTCGTCGGGAATGAACACCATCTCATAATCCTGGGCATCGGCCGAGCGCAGCAGCCATTTGCGGGTGCCGTCCTCCGACAGATGCGCCTCGACGATTTCCGGCCGACCGACGACAAAACGCTCCGCCAGCCAGGGACGCAATGTCTTGCCGAGATCGGTCATCTGGTGGAAATCGGTGACGCCACGATGATAAATCCAGTGAAACAGTTGCTTTGAACGCAGCTTCGCCTGTTTTTCGTCGAGGCCCGCCTCATGCATCAGATCGCGAATCTGCAGCGGGCTGAGGCCGATAATATCGACTCGGCCATCGGCGCGGGGAGTGACCTTGGCTGGCAAGGGGACGGGATCTATATGGCCTGGAATCTGCATGAGCGGCATATAAGGCCTGTCTGCAGGAAAATCTACCGCAACCGCGAACAGCCCAGAGAAGCCGCATCAATTGCCGTCGCCGCGCCGCGCAGCCGGTAGGCATCGACGATCGGCTTACCGTCGCGTCCGACACTTTCCACCGTCATGCTGGTGGCCGAGCGGATAGCGGCGTTGATCGCGGCATCCATGCGCCTGTCCTGCGACCAGCCATCGGAGCGAGTGGCGGTCAGCTGGAAACGGCGGCCACCGATACTGACGATCACCCGGCTGTTGGTCGACCGGTCGCGGCTCAGGCGAACATGAAACTGCCGCCTGATCGATCGTTTGGGCCAGAATCCGATGGTGGCAAAAGATTTGCGCTGCGCCTTGCCGGTAATTTCCTCCGACTCCGCAATCGCATAGCAGCGCGGAATGTCCGGATCGCGAAACGCCCCCCAGCTGTTGAATATGCCGAGAGAATCCTTTGCGATCGCCGGAACCGGGGTCGCAGCCGCTGCAAGGGCCAGGAAAATGAACCGCTTTTTCAAGCCTTCTCGCCTTCCCCTCCACCGAGGTGAATAACCGTCTCGACACCGTCGCAAATCTGGACGATCGAGCCCTGCGGCAAGCCTTCTGCGATTGGGGTATCAAAGCGCGGATGCGGTTCTCGTCGGGTCAGCAGCCCGCGGAGCACCCGGCTGGTCATCCCATGGCTGATCAGCACCGTATCCCTCGCGAAATCCTGCTCGCCAAGCCACTGTTCAAGCCGCACCGCGATATCGCGATAGGTCTCGCCGCCAGGCGCCACGGTCGCGAACAGCCCTTCCTGATGGTCAATTTCCAGCTTGCCGGCCAGATCGCGATACCAGGCACCGCCCCACTCGCCCATGTCGATTTCGCGCAGCCGCGCATCGCTGCGCGCCTGATGCCAGTCGGCACCGACATGTTCGGCGATTACCGACAGGGTCTGCAACGCCCGGTCGGTGTCGGAGGCAATGAGATCCAGCACCGGTTCCTCGGTTGCCAGATGCAGCGCCAGCGCCCGCCCCATTTCATCGGCCTGGGCAAATCCGGTGCGGGTCAGCGGTGTATGAACATGTTCGCCCTGTATCCGGCCCGCCAGATTGAAGATGGTCTCGCCATGCCGCGCGATAAACAGGCGCTTTCCGTTGGTATCCATGCCGCTCATATTAACCCTGTTCTGTCCCGAAATGGTCAAATCCACCCCCTGCCCCTGCGGCTTTAGCCAGCTGCACGCTTTTTTCCACAGTTTTTCACAGCATTATCGGAAGGGATACCGCGATCAGGCTTGCCCTGCGGCACTTTATTGTTAATGAAGCCATGGACGATCCGTGAACACGTGCGGCGTATTTCTGCACATCTATAATCACGGGCGATTGGGAACAAGAAGGACGGTTTATGAAAGCGACCATTGAACGCGCGGCATTGCTAAAGAGCCTGGGGCATGTCCAGTCCGTGGTCGAGCGGCGCAATACCATTCCGATCCTCTCCAACGTGCTGATCGAAGCCAGTGCGGAAGGCAGCATCAAGCTGATGGCCACCGATCTCGATCTCCAGGTCGTCGAAACCGTCCAGGCCCAGGTCGAGACCGCCGGTTCGACCACCGTTTCGGCGCACACCCTGTTCGATATCGCCCGCAAATTGCCCGACGGATCGCAGGTCCAGCTCGACGCTGCCGATGGCAAGATGAAGGTCAACGCCGGCCGCGCCCGGTTCAATCTGCAGACGCTGCCGCGCGACGATTTCCCGGTCATTGCCGAAGGCGAACTGCCGACCAGTTTCGAATTGCCCGCGACCTCGCTGATCCAGATCATCGACAAGACCCGCTTCGCGATCTCGACCGAGGAAACGCGCTATTATCTCAACGGCATCTTCCTGCACGTGCAGGACGAAGATACGCCGGTTCTCAAGGCCGCAGCCACCGATGGCCACCGTCTTGCGCGCGTAACGCTGCCCCGCCCGGCCGGCGCCGAAGGCATGCCAGATGTGATCGTGCCGCGCAAATGCGTCAACGAACTGCGCAAATTGCTCGACGAGAATAGCGAATCCTCGGTGCAGATCGACCTGTCGGCCAGCAAGATTCGTTTCACGCTCGGCACCGCCATCCTGACCAGCAAGCTGATCGACGGCACCTTCCCCGATTACACGCGCGTCATTCCGACCGGCAACGACAAGCTGCTCAAGATCGACCCGAAAAGCTTTGCCCAGGGCGTCGACCGCGTCTCCACCATCGCCACCGAAAAGACCCGCGCCGTCAAGATGGCACTCGGCGACGACAAGATCACCCTGTCGGTCACCTCGCCCGAAAATGGCAAGGCCGAAGAAGAAGTGCCCGGTTCCTACAAGGACGAGACCTTCGAAATCGGTTTCAACTCAAAATATCTGATGGACATATTGGGCGAGATCGAGGGCGATACGGTCGAACTGCATCTGGCCGATGCCAGCGCCCCGACGCTGATCCGCGAGAATGATAAGTCGGCGGCACTCTACGTACTGATGCCGATGCGGGTCTAACCGCATTTCCTCTCAGGGCAGCCAAAAGTAAACGCACACAGAATCACGTTCGTCCTGAGCCTGTCGAAGGACATCTCTCATCCAGGGGCGTGGTTCGACAGGCTCACCACGAACGGTAGCAAACACCAATCTAATCCGGATTGCGCCCCAGCCTGCGCCGGGGCGACCCCAAACTTACTCCGCTGCCTCCAGCATCTCGACCCGCTGCGGACCACGGATCAGGCCGCCCGGACGCTTGTCGGTGACGACACCGCCCTTGAACGTTACCTGCCCCGACTTGATCGTATAGTCATAGCCCTCGGCTTTCTGCAGCAAGCGCTTGCCGCCGGCCGGCAGATCGAACGCCAGCCAGGGCTTGCCGAGCTTGATCCGGTCCATATCGATGACATTGACGTCGGCGAGATAGCCAGGCTTGAGCAGTCCGCGGTCGTTCAGACCATAAAGGCGCGCCGTATCCAGACATTGCCGCTTGATCGCATGCTCGATGCTGATCGTGCCGCGCTTGCGGTTCTTAACCCAATGTTCCAGCATGAAGGTCGGGCTGGCCGCGTCGCAGATCGTGCCGCAATGGGCGCCGCCGTCGGACAGACTGTTTACCGTATCGTCGGCCTGCTGCAGCGTCTCGAGAAAATCGAGATTGCCGTCCATATAGTTGAGCAAAGGCAGATAGATAAACCCCTTGCCCTCATCCCGCATCAGCAGGTCAAAAGCATATTCCGCGCCCGACTTGCCGGCGGCCGCAGCGCGCGAGGCAATGCTCTCGTCGGCCTGGGGTTCATAGTCGAAATCCTCGTCCATCTCGAACTGCGCCGCCCACCCCTGGGTCACCACCATGAACACGGGGATCATATCGACCTGCTCCGGCGGCGTGCTGGTCTCGTTCAGCAACTGCGCCTTGAACGCGGGATCCTTGAGCTTGGCATATTTCTCGTCCCAGCTCAGCCCGTCCATCGCCATCCAGCTGGGATGACGGATGAAGGGATGTACTGTGCCTTGCCAGGCCATCACGATACCGTTTCCGCGCAACGCGATCTGCGCGACGATATTGGCGCCATTGTCATTCTCGGCGCGCATATTGGCGATCTGCTCGTCCAGCGACTGGTCCTTGGCGATCGACTGCAGCGCGGCAAAGGTTACCGGCATGCCGGTTTCGCGGGAAAGATCGCCCATCCAGCCGAATTCGTCCCATTCCCTGTTGAGGTCGCTGGCCATTTCGAACACGCCATAGCCGACCCGGCCCATCGCGCGGCCGATGCCGATCAGCTCTTCCTTGGTCGCGGTCGTGCCGGGCACCAGTTCGCCGTCGATGCTGCGATGCAGGATCGTCCGCGAGGTCGAGAAGCCCAGCGCACCGGCCTTCAGCCCGTCCTCGACGATTTTCGACATCTGCTCGATCTCGTCCTCGGTCGGAACCGCACCCGGCTTTTCCCGGTCGCCCAGAACATAGGCGCGCACCGCACCATGCGGGACATGGGTCGCGACATCGACGGTGCGCGGCATTCTTTCCAGCTCGTCGAGATATTCGGGGAAGGTCTCCCAGTTCCAGCTCATCCCCTCGGCCAGCGCTGTGCCTGGAATATCCTCGACGCCTTCCATCAGATTGATCAGCCACTCGTGCCGGTCGGGCCGTGCGGGCGCAAAGCCGACGCCGCAATTGCCCATCACCACCGTGGTGATGCCATGCCAGCTGGACGGTGCCATTTCGTCATCCCAGGTCGCCTGGCCGTCATAATGGGTATGCACATCGACAAAGCCCGGCGTGACGAATTTTCCCGTCGCATCAATCTCTTCGCGGCCCTGCGCGGTCACGTTTCCAACCAGAGAGACCCGGTCACCGTCGATCGCGACATCCGCCACAAAGGGCTTGCCGCCGGTTCCATCCACTACCGTTCCGCCGCGAATTACCAGATCATGCATCGAGTCTCTCCTTTATATTTGCGGTCTGTTTAACAGATTTAACTGGATGATTAAAGACTGCTGATGCTAGGAAGCAATATGTCCTATTCATTCTCATGGAACCCGGCACCAGCAAGCGGTATCGCCATGCGGTGGGTCAAGGCGAACGGCCAGAAGTTAGAAGTCGCCACTGCTGGCGAAGGCAGGAAGCTCGCCCTGTGTCTGCACGGCTTCCCCGAACTGCATTATTCCTGGCGTCACCAGATCCCGCTGCTGGTCCAGATGGGTTACAGGGTCTGGGCCCCGAATCTGCGTGGCTATGGCGGCTCCAGCAAGCCGGAGGAAGTCGACTCCTACCGGCTGAACACCCTGGTGCAGGATGTCGCGGCGCTGATCGATGCCAGCGGCGCGGAAGAAGTCACGCTGATCGCGCATGACTGGGGTGCAATCATAGCCTGGCATTTCGCGATCCTGAAAATCCGTCCGCTGACCCGGCTGGTGATCATGAACGTGCCCCATCCCAAATGCGCGCAGCGGGAAATGCGCCACTGGTATCAGTTGAAGAAAAGCTGGTACATTTTCTTCTTCCAGCTGCCCGGACTGCCCGAATGGCTGCTCGGCCGAAATGGCGCAGAACGGATCAAGCGGGCCTTTTCGCGCATGGCCGTCGACAAAAGCCGTTTTCCGGAGGAAGATTTGCAGGTCTATGCCGATGCCGCGAGCCGGCCCGGCGCTTTGCGCTCGATGATCAACTATTACCGTGCCCTGCTCCGCACCCCCGACGTGCGGCAAATCGGCGACGGCATGGTGCACGTTCCCACGCTGATGATCTGGGGCGAGGAAGACAGCGCAATCGATATCCGCTGCACCGACGGCACCGAAGAGTGGGTGCCAGACCTCGAACTGCACCGCCTGCCCGGCGTCTCGCACTGGGTGCAGCAGGAAGCCCCGGAGCAGGTCAATGCAATATTGCGGGATTGGCTGGACTAGGTTTTCCGCGCGGCAATCATCTCCGCAATATCGGTAAATTTTTCGCGCGGGGAACCGTCCCTGGCGCGAGCGATTTCGGCTTCCTCGATCTTCTTCCAGTCGCGGAAGGTGACCGCTTCCACCCCGCGCTCCGCAAGCAAGGCGTCGAGGCCCGGGCGTCCGGCCTTGCGGCTGCTGGCGCCGATATCCTCGTCGATCTTGTCCACCACGGCAAAGCCGTCGGGCTTGTTGGTGCCGATGGTGCCCGACGGACCGCGCTTGGCCCAGCCGACGCAATAGAGTCCCGGCAAAATCCGGCCATCGCTGTTGGCAAAGCGCCCTCGCCCATGTTCATAGGGCACGCCCTCGATCGGCGGCGTGCGATAGCCGATGCAACTGATCACCATCTGGCAATCCAGCGCATAGCGTTCCCCGGTGCCGATTGAGCGCAGATTCTGGTCCAGCTCGGTCCTTTCGACCATCAGCCGCTCGACCTTGCCCTCGCCCTGCACCTCGACCGGCATGGCAAAAAAGTCGAAGATGATCTCGATCGGCTTGTGCCGGGCATCGGCGGCGGCGATATGGAAATTGCGCAAATGGGTGACCGACTTGCGCATCCCCGGCTCCAGCAGCGCGTCGTCGCCCGGGTCCGGAAAATCCTCCGCCTCGACCACCGGTCTGGCGCGCTCCAGCAGCGCCAGTTCACCCAGTTCCTTGGGCGTCATCGCGATCTGATGCGGTCCCCGCCTTCCGAGAAAGGTGATTTTCTCGACCTTGCTGCTTTTCAGCGCATCCAGTGCATGACCGACGATATCGCTGCCGACAAATTCATCTTCTGTCTTCGCCAATATCCGCGCGACATCGAGCGCGACATTGCCGTTGCCGATAATCGCCACCGAGCGGGCATCAAGCGGCGGATCAAGGTCCCTGAAATCCGGATGGCCATTATACCAGCCGACAAAGGCGGCACTGCCGATGACACCGGGAAGATCACTGCCGGGAATGTCGAGTTCCCGATCATGAGGCGCGCCCGTCGCCAGGACGACCGCATCATAAAGATCCTGCAATTCGCTGACCGTGATATCCTCACCAACCGTCACATTGCCGACGAACCGCACATTGTCGCCGAGATTGGTTTTTTCATATCGCCGGGACACCGCCTTGATCGACTGATGGTCGGGAGCCACGCCGGTGCGGATCAGGCCAAAGGGAACGGGCAGACGGTCAATGATGTCGACAGCCACATCGTCGCCAAATTTCCTTTGCGCCGCTTCTGCCGAATAATAGCCTGCGGGTCCCGATCCTATGATCGCAATATGACGCATCGTCCTGCCTCCCCGGTTATGGCAACCATGCTAACGCCATAATTTCAAAAGAAAAGCAAAAGGGCGCTGTCATTTTCGCGAGGCTGGAACTCTGACCGCCACGGACTAGCCACTGACATTGGCAACATTGTAGCGCAGCGCTTCCTCATTGGTCAGACAGCGACGCGTCGACTTGTCGCCGTCCTCGGTCTTCACGGCATTGGTGCGGTACATGACTTCCGACAGCAATTTGCGCGACACGCCCATGCGGATCAGAAAGTCATTGTCCTCGGTAGCCAGCAGCGCGCTTTGCTGCTCGACTTCACCGATCAGACCGACCGTGGAATCGGTGCCCATCTCGATGCTGTAGTTGATGGCATTGCGGTCGTTGGTCATGGTGAACATATGGACCATGAAATGGGCACCCGGCTCGACGATCCGGGCCCGGCCTCCCATGAACACGAAATTGCAGGCGCTGAAACAGGTCCAGCCCTGTGGAATACGGGTGATGATCAGGGCATCCGCTTCTCGGATCACACGACCCGCTTCGTTGCCGGCGCGAGCGACACCGCCCGGAGACCGCAGCCAGATCTCGGAAATATCCGGGTTGTCGGCCAGCGTCTTGCGCAGCCGGTCGGGCAGCCCTTCATCGACAGCGCCTTCCGCGAGCAATATCTTGGTGCCATTGATCATCTTCGGCGTCAGCTCCATCGTGCTGTTGGCCGACCAGTTGGGTGCCAGCGGACAGGTGGGATTTTCCGGGTCCATGGCAGGGCCTGGCTCGGTCGCACCGATGGTGAAAAGCGACGCGGCAACGATTGCGGTTCTGATGATCTTTTTCATATTCATGCCACGATTATATATCGTGTCTCTCCCGGATTTTTGCACATCTGCTTGGATATTCGGGACTCTTCCCCGTCGACAATAACAACATCGGTGATGGTCATGCAACTTGTGCCGTCCGCCGTCAGGGTTTTTGCGGTCGCGGTTGAACTGCCCGAAACCCCGGGACGCGTCTGGCTGGTCCATTGCGACGTGGTCCCGATCTGTTCGGTAGCGGTCACGCTTCGTGTCGCTTCGGCCGCCTGCAGCTGCTCGTCAGGATCGAGCCGGCAGGCGATGGCATCGGTCAGCGTATCCGCAACCTCTGCGCGCGGAATGAATGACCCGGCGACTCCCAGCCCGTTGGCGGCACGGCGCGTAAAATCTCCGATCATCTTGCCCAATATGGATTTCCCGATCGAACTTTTTGGATCCGAAGCACAATCGCTGTTCGGGCTGCGCTTGACCGCCTCCCCGTCGGTTGTGGAGCGCTTCTTGAAAAGCCCGCCAAATTGTGCCGCAGCCGGAGCGGGCATCACAAATGCTGCGGTTAGCGCTGCCGCCATCAGTCGAGAGGTGAAACCGCGAGACTTTTTAAACATGGCAAATCCTCGATTACATCCAGAATATACTTATTCTATCATCCGTACCATCGCAAACAGTGGCTTGGATCACATCAGTAGGAAAATCAGGGATAGAAAAAGCCTGATTAGCTGTTATCCTGCCTTTGGAAGACTGAAAAATAGCGGATTTTTATAGACCGATGTTTTGCGGAGCGCCATGGAACACCGGTCCTTGCGGAGATGGACGAGACCTTGTCCGTATCCATAATGCTGCAGGGATCCGATCAAATCAATTTGCACCCCGGGTCGCAGCTTGGGAGACGAATATTGCAAAAGCCGTTCAATCGCCTGCAGGCCCTGATGATCAAGGCGATGGCCGAGGCCCTGTTTCACAATCGCGAAATGGCGATATCGGCCGATCAGGTGGTCGAGAATCTGCAAGAACATTTTTCCAATATCGAAGGCAGCAAACCCGATGAAATCGGCATGGCGCTTTACGGCCTTCTGCTTCTCCTGGGAGGGCCCTTTTTCCTGCTGGCACCACCGGGAATCCGCAAGAATCTCATCCGCCGCCGCCTGCAAAACTCGCGTGTCGATTTTTTCCAGGACATAGCGCGCACCAAGGGCGTGATTCTCGCCGGCTATTATGGCCATTGGCAGCCAGGTGACGAAGCCGACAATTTCGACAATCCGGTCTATGCCGATCTTGCTTTCGAGCTGCCGGCACAGCGCGATCGTTCCGCCTCTGGAGAGCGTCCGGTCCGGCGCGAAACCGGCCGGGATCTCACGGCCGAGGTGTTTGTTGGTCATGATGCCGTGCCCGAAGAAGCCGATGTGATCGTGATCGGATCCGGTGCCGGCGGGGCCGTCGCTGCAGCAGCCGTCGCCGATGAAGGGCACCAGGTGCTGGTCATCGAGGCCGGCGGCCATTACCCCTCGTCCCGTATCACCCAGGAAGAAGCCCGGATGACCGCACGCCTGTTCAAGGATGGTGCCCTGCAGACTACCGCTGACCGTGATATCATCGTGTTTCAGGGCCGGGTAGTGGGCGGCTCAACCGTGATCAACAACGGCATCTGCCTGCGGATGAAACATGCGGCTCTCACTCATCCCGATGCGGAAGACGTTTACCAGACATGGGCCAGTCTCGGCGCTCCGGTCAGCGAGGCGGCGCTCGCGCGCAGCTATGACGCCGTCGAACAGGCACTCGAAGTTTCTGAAATTGACCCGATCGTCGGCCGCAACAATGGGCCGCACCTGATCGACGGCTGGAACAAATATGCCGCCCAGTCGAACGATCCGATGGACCACAAGGCGGTTACCGCCTGGTTTCGCAAAAATTACGGTCCGAACACACCGGACAGCGACTGCGTCTATTGCGGCTACTGCAATACCGGCTGTCCCTACGGCCGGAAGAAAGCGATGCCGGAAAGCTTTCTTGCACATGCCACCAGCGACGCACGCAGCAAGCCGGCCCGGATATTGGACCGGGCCGAAGCGACCGAAATTTTGTGGGACGAGGGCGCCAATGGGAAAAGGATCGCCCATGCCGTCAAAATCCGGCTGGCAGATGGCAGGAAGCGCACCATTCGTGCCAAAAAAGGCGTGGTCGTCGCTGCCGGCGCCCTGGCGTCCAGCAAACTGCTCCACGACAGCGGCATCGAGCAGTCCGGCAGCAATATCTCGCTCAATATCGCCTGCCCGGTCGTCGCGCTGATGCCCGAGGGGATGGAGATGAACGTCTGGAACGAGGACCAGATGGCCACCTATGTTGACCGCGGCGATTTCCTGATCGAGAGTCATTTTCAGCCACCGATGAGCATGGCGACGCTCGTGCCCGGATGGTTCGAGGACCATTATGAGCGGATGAAAAACTACAACCGGCTGGTATCCGCCGGCGTGCTCTTTCCCGCCGACCGGCTCGGCTATATGGACAAGGGCAAGCTCAAGCTGAAAATTGGCGAGAAGGAACTGGCGCTGTTACGCCGCGCGCTGGCAACGATGACCAAGGTCCATTTTCTGAACGGCGCGATCGAGGTCTACCCCGCCCTGCTGCGTGGCCAGACCCTGACCTGCGACATGAGCCATGCCGATATCGACGCCTTCTACGAAAAGGCCATTGTCGAACCGGATGATGTGGTGCTCTCGAGTTCCCATCCCCATGGGGGCAATGCGATCAATATGGATCCCGACAAGGGCGTCGTCGATCTCAACCAGCGCGTGCACAATACAACCAATTGCTATGTCGCCGATGCCAGCGTGATGCCGAGCTGCATCCGCGTCAATGCGCAACTGACCACGATGGCGATGGCGCACCGGGCGCTGGCAGGCAAGCGGCGCTTCGGCTAGTCTTGGAAGTGGAAGTCGGGCAACGACTGAAACGCACTTCTCAGCGCATCTCCCCAGCCCTCTGAAATCGTCTGGAAATAGGGATCAACCTTCTCGATCCGCTGTTGCTGCGTGATCGCGAAACTGTCCGCCTCATATACCTGCATGTCGAGCGGCAGATCGACCGCCAGATTGGCCCGGATGGTGGAATCAAAGGACACCAGCAACAGCTTCACGGCGTCTTCGAAGGACATGTCCGGATCAAAAGCACGCACCAGGATCGGACGGCCATATTTGGTTTCACCGCTCTGGAAAAAAGGGCTGTCGTCGCTGGCCTCGATGAAATTACCGGCCGGATAGATCAGGAAAAGCCGCGGATCACTGCCCTTGATCTGCCCGCCGAGGATCAGCGTCGCGCCGAAGGGCGACTTGGCTTCCTGGCCGTCGGGGGTATAAGTCTTGACGACCTCGCGCAAAGTTTCCCCGATGATCGTGGCCACCTGAAACATCGATGGCGCCTGCAGAATCGAGGGGTTGCGGTCGTCGGGATGCTTGCCGCGTTCGTCGAGCAAGCTGACAACGGCCTGCGTGGTCGCCAGATTACCCGCCGACAGCAGCGTGATCACCCGGTCGCCGGGCAGTTCCCAGCTGGTGAGTTTCTTGACCTGGGCAATATCGTCGACTCCGGCATTGGTCCGGGTATCCGACATGAAAACAAGGCCGCGTTTCATTCGCAGGCCGACACAATAGGTCATTTATCTAATCCTGAATTGGGTTGAGACTGCGTTTACTGCTGAACCTGCAGCGTGACAATCATATCTTCTTTTGCCGCGCCATATCGCATCCCCGAAATCGGGGATGCTTCCCGATAATCCAGCCCGGTGGCGATGCGCACATAGCGTTCATCCGGGGAATAGCCATTGGAAATGTCAAATCCGACCCAGCCCAGCCCCTGGACATAGGCCTCAGCCCAGGCGTGCGTGGCGTCCTGGTCCACGCGGTCGCTCATCATCAGATAGCCCGAAACATAGCGTGCCGGAAAACCGAGCAGACGCGCGGCGGTACAGAAAATATGGCTGTGGTCCTGACAGACGCCCTCGCCCGTCTTGATCGCGGCCTCGGCCGTTGTTTCCGCATTGGTTTTTCCCGTCTGGTAGGCGACCTTCTCCAGCACAGCCGCAGACAGGCCGTGAAGCTTGGCAATATCATTTTCGAAATCATCGCCCAGTGCGGCCACCAGTTTCCTGGTTTCCGGCCCCGGTTTCGTCAAATCGGTTGCCTGCTTGAAATACCAGAGCGGCGCGAAGCCCGAATGCGAACCCATGATGCCGCTGCCATCGCTGTTTTCCACTTCACCGGTACATCTGATCGATATTTCGGTGCGACCGCGCTCGATGCTGATCAGGTCCACATGATTGCAATGCTGGTCTTCAAACGACAATTCAACCTTGCCGCCCTCGACTTCGAGATTCCAGCTCTTGACCGCTTGTCCGCGGCGCTCTTTCGGTCGCAGACGGACTTGCTGCAATCCATATTGGACGGGCGCGTCATAGACATAACGGGTTTCGTGATTGATCTTCAGCAGCATGATTATCCGACCCTGTCCTGAAAATTGAAATCTGTTTCTATTTGCGCAGCGAGCCTGTTGTTTGCGGCAATGAAATCCACAATATATTCGTGCAGGCCATATTCAAAAATAGCCTCGATCGGCTGGTTCAGCACATTGCTCCAAATCTCGTGCGCAAGCTCGGCGGAACGGCTCTTATAGTCATAATTTTTGTCGAGATAATTGAGATTGTCGCTTATCTTTGAGTAGCAGAAGGTCAGGGACCTCGGCATTTGCTTGTGCAATATCAGATATTCGGCGACCGCCTGTGCACTGATATCCGTACCGTTGAGCCAGCGAAAGGACCGGTGCGCGGATACCGATCGCAGGATCGTTTCCCATTGCACATTGTCGACCGAAGATCCGATCAGGGCAACCGAGGGCAGCAACAGATAATATTTTACGTCGAGGATGCGGGCGGTACTGTCGGCCCGCTCCAGAAAGCTGCCAAGGCGCAGAAAATTGAACCCGTCATTGCGCAGCATCGTGCCCAGTGTCGCCCCTCTGACCAGAGCGCTCTGCTGGCGGATCAGCCCCAGTGTTTCGGGCAGGTCCTGCTCCTTTACCGGCTTGGCCATTGCGGCTTTCAGGGTCATCCAGCTTTCGTTGGTGGCTTCCCAGACTTCCCGGGTCAGCGCGGTTCTGGCGGTCCTGGCGCTGTCCCTTGCCTTTTTCATCACCGCCATGACACTGCTCGCATTGTCGCGATCACGCAGCAGAAAGTCGATCACCTTGGCCGATTCAAAATCATCATGTTTCGCGCGATACGCATCGATCACGCCCGACGACTTGAGCACCGACGACCATTCATCGCTGGCGGAGGCCGAGCGGGTGAGCGAAATACGGAATCCTGCATCAATGAAACGCGCGCTATTTTCCACACGCTCAAGATAGCGCGACATCCAGAACAGGCTTGCAGCCGTTTTACCCAGCATCAGATACGCCCCCTCATTCTTCCAGCACCCATGTATCCTTGGTGCCTCCGCCCTGGCTGCTGTTCACCACCAGCGAGCCTTCGGTCATCGCGACCCGGGTCAGACCCCCAGGCGTGATGCTGATGCCGTTGGGCGAAACCAGAACAAATGGCCTCAGGTCGACATGACGTGGGGACAATCCCTTTTTGGTAAAAATGGGTACGGTTGAAAGCGACAGCGTCGGCTGCGCGATATAATTGCTGGCATTGTCGATCAGCTTGGCGCGAAAGGCGGACACTTCCTTTTTGGAAGCCGCAGGTCCGACGAGCATGCCATAGCCACCGGAACCGTGAACCTCTTTGACAACAAGCTCTTCCAGATGTTCGAGCACATAGGCAAGCTCGTCCTTCTCGGAGCAGCGCCAGGTCGGCACATTCTCGAGCAGCGGCTTCTCACCGGTATAGAATTCGACGATGTCGGGCATATAGCTGTACAGCGCCTTGTCATCGGCTATCCCTGTACCGGGCGCGTTGGCAATGGTGATGCCGCCAGAACGATAGACGTCCAATATCCCGGGCACGCCGAGCAGCGACTGCGGATCGAAGTTGAGCGGATCGAGATAATCATCGTCGATCCGGCGATAGAGAACATCGATCGCGGTATAGCCCTCGGTGGTCCGCATGGCGACGCGGCCGTCGACGATCTTCAGATCATGTCCCTCCACAAGCTCGACGCCCATCTGGTCCGCAAGAAAGCTGTGCTCGAAATAGGCGCTATTGTGGATGCCGGGAGTGAGGACGGCAACCACCGGTTTTCCTTCGCACTGCGGCGGTGCGCAGGCCGCCAGCGAACGCCGCAGCTGTCCCGGATAATGGCTGACTTCCTGCACCTTGATTTTGGCAAAAAGTTCGGGAAACATCTGCAACATGGTTTCCCGGTTTTCGAGCATGTAGCTGACACCCGAGGGGGTGCGGGCATTGTCCTCCAGCACGTAAAATTCGTCATCGCCGGTCCGGACGATATCGGTGCCGATGATATGGGTATAAATGCCGCCGGGCGGGTTGACGCCGATCATCTGCGGCAAGAAGGCGGCGTTGTTGGCGATCAGCTCGACCGGCACTCGGCCCGCGCGCAATATTTCCTGGCGGTGATAGATATCATAGAGAAAGGCATTGATCGCCCGGACCCGCTGCTCGATGCCTTTCGACAGCTTGCGCCACTCGCGCGCCGACAATACGCGCGGCACAACATCAAAGGGAATCAGCCGCTCGTCGGCCTCATCCTCGCCGTAAACATTGAAGGTGATCCCGGTTTTCCGAAAAAAGGCTTCCGCCTCGGCAGATTTTCGATGCAGCCGTTTGACGTCTTCGCCATCAAGCCAGTTTTTATATTCCTGATAAGGAGGCCGGACATCTTCCCCGCTACCCAGCATTTCATCGAACAATCAATATCCCCTTATACGCAGCTTTCAAATCCGCCCTCCCCATGGTTAACTAGCGCACCAACGCCCTGAAAGCAAAGGAAATGCAGAAATCAGCGGTTCTGACGCACTCAAACGGGATATGTCCCGCCGGTCATTTCTTCCGAAACGTCCCAAAGCCGTTTCGCCGTTTCGATCCGCTTGGCCTTGGGGCGCGGCTGCACTTCGCGCGCCGGACCGACCCATTCACCGTTGCGGCTTGGCCCGAAATAGCTGCCGCTCTCCACCCCGGGCGCAGCGGCAGCTGCCAGTGTGGGCCAGGCACCCTCCGCGGCACTGTTCATAAACAGGCTGGATAGCGGGCGAAACAAGGAAACAAGCAGGCCGGGGAAATTTCTGGTCAGCTCGGTATCGGCAACGCCGGGGTGGCAGGCCAGGGCTATGACGGGGGAATCAGCCGCACGCAGACGCCGGTCCAGCTCGTACATATGCAGGAGATTGGCCAGCTTGCTCATCGCATAGCGGCCCATGCGGCTGTAGCTTTCCTCCGCGTTGATATCATCAAAATCGATCCGGCCGCTGCGATGCGCCATGCTTGAGGTGATCACCACCCTTGGCTCCTTGCCTTTTGCAAGCTTGTCCAGCAACAGCCCGGTAAGCGCGAACGTCCCCAGATGATTGACCCCGAATTGCGATTCAAACCCGTCCATCGTGACTTCGCGCGGCGGCATCATGATCCCGGCATTGTTCACCAGCACATCCAAACGCCGTTCCTGTCCCACCAGCGCCGCAGCCTCGCGGATGGACTCGAGATCTCCCAGATCCAGCGGGATATATGCCAGATCGGCCTGCGGAAACTCCTCCCGAATCTTGGCTATCGCCGCAGCGGCGCGGGTCTTGGATCGGCATCCCATCAGGACCCGCGCTCCCTTGCCAGCAAGAATCCTGGCGGTCTCATAGCCGATGCCACTGTTCGCTCCGGTAACCAAAAATACCCGCCCGTTTTGCGCGGGCACATCCTGATCGGTAAAATTGCTAATCGCCATGCCCGCATGCCTCCTGGTCCTGCTTCGCTTCTACCATAAAAATAGCGGGAAGGCAGCAATTCCGATGTTCGCATCCCCACACCACTTTACATAGCCGCCCAATCGTCTAATCGCTGCTGCCATCAGCTTTGGAGATTTTCATGCGTGCAGACGCGCAAGCCTATGTCGACCGGATCGACGCCGCCCTTTCCCTGATCAGGACTTCGCTCAACTGGGACGTCGCCCTGCGCCGTCTTGACGAGCTCAATGCCCGCGTCGAGGATCCGACCCTTTGGGATGACCAGACAGCCGCGCAGGCGGTGATGACCGAACGCCGCCGGCTCGATGAATCGATCACCGCCGCGCGCGAAATCCAGCAGGAACGCGACGACGCCCTCGAATTTATCGAGATGGCCGAGGAAGAAGGCGATGCTGCCATGGCCGACGAGGGCGTAGCCAGCCTTGAGAAACTCGCCGCTCGCGCCGACCGCGACAAGGTCAGCGCCCTCCTCTCCGGCGAGGCTGACAGTCTCGACACCTATATCGAAATCCACGCAGGCGCCGGCGGCACCGAGAGCCAGGACTGGGCCGAGATGCTGCTGCGCATGTATCAGCGCTGGGCCGAGGCACGCGGTTACAAGGTGTCGATGGTCGACTATCAGGCGGGCGACCAGGCCGGCATCAAGTCGGCGACGATCGAGGTGAAGGGCGAAAATGCCTATGGCTATGCCAAGACCGAAAGCGGCGTCCACCGGCTGGTCCGCATCTCTCCCTATGACAGCGCCGCCAAGCGCCATACCAGCTTCTCCAGCGTCTGGGTCTATCCGGTGATTGACGACAGTTTCGAGGTCGAGATAAACGAGAGCGACCTCAAGATCGACACCTATCGCGCCTCCGGCTCAGGCGGTCAGCATGTCAACACCACCGACAGCGCCGTGCGCATCACCCATCAGCCGACCGGGATCGTGGTCGCCAGCCAGAATGACCGCAGCCAGCACAAGAACCGCGCCACCGCCATGGGCATGCTGAAGGCGCGCCTGTTCGAGGCTGAACTGCAGCGCCGCGAGGCTGAGGCTTCGGGCGAATATGAGGCCAAGACCGAGATCGGCTGGGGCCACCAGATCCGCTCCTATGTCCTGCAGCCCTATCAGATGGTCAAGGACCTCCGCACCGGCCACACCAGCAGCGCGCCCAATGCCGTGCTCGACGGCGGCCTTGACGAATTTATCGCCGCAACGCTGGCGCAGAAGGTCACCGGCGAAAAGGTCGATATCGAGGATGTAGACTAGCCAGGCTTGCGCGGCTTGTGGGGAAACAAAAGTCTTGCCACACCCGTTCGTCCTGAGCCTGTCGAAAGACAGCCCCGCAAAGCGCTGGCCGGAACTGCCGCCCGTGCCCCTGCGAACGCCCGTGCCCCTGCGAACGCCCGTGCCCCTGCGAAGGCAGGGGCACATCTCCCGGACGGCGGTCGAAACACACTGGCGAAAGAGCCCGGTGCCCGGTCGACTTCCCGTACCTTCATAACCATTCTGCCATCGGAAAAAGCAGGAGATGGCCCCCTGCCTTCGCAGGGGAACCATCGCCAGCCCAACCACCTTGCAAATCTGTGCGTCCGCAACCTTCGTAGCGCCGCTAAGGCACGGAAACTAGCCGGAGAAAGGTCTGCTGTGGCAGCCCAGCCTATTCAGACCCTTCCAATGCTTCCACCACCTTGCGCCAGCTGATATATTTGAAATTCTGGGTCTGGTCGCCATTGTCGCCATCCTGCACGACCATCAGGCCGTCGGGATAGCCGGGTCCGAAATCGCCGAGCATCACCTCGATCCCGTCGGTTTCGGACGTGCCATCGACCAGTCCGTCGACCAGGCGAAAGCGGTTGACATAGGCCCCGATCACAAGGTCGTAGAGCACATAGGCATTGTCCCCCTGGCTGGAGGCCACGAGATAACCGCCATTTTCTCCCGTCGGGGCGAGCGCGAGACCTTCCACGTCTGCCACCAGTTCGACGCCGTTCACATTGGCAAAGCGCTGCGGAACAAAGGCATCGGCATTGAGATCATACATCCAGATCGCCGCATTTTCCTCGCCGACATAGAGCCGTCCGGTCCGGTCATCGACGACGCAGCCCTCAGGCTGCGTCGTCAGCTTGTGCTCGCGCGTGATAACGGCGTTGGGGACACCTCCGGCGAACGACAATTTCATTTCCCGGACATTGCCGGCCTTGGTAATCATATAGGCGAATGTTTCACCGCCAGCATCCTGTCCAAAGCAGAAGCCGTAGGCCTCCCCCGGCCCAGCCGGATATTTGCCCAGCGGTTTCAGTTCGGCACTATCGGTGTCGAGCTCGTACAACCCGATATGCGCGTTGTTCGGATCATTGCGGATGCTCGCCCCGACGAGCACCATCTTCCGCCCGCCGATCATGACTTCCCGCAGGTCGACATTGTTCAGCTCGCCCTCCGGCAGGAACGACCTCTTGCTGCCGTCCATGCCGAACACGTAAAGTCCCGCCCGTTTGTCTGTACCAATGATCAGGCTTTTCGCCGGATCCTCGGCATTGCGCCAGATCGCCGGATCATCGGCGGCATCCCTTGCTGTCGTACCGACCGGAACGGTTTCACCCGTTGCCGTCAGTTCGAGCGTCGGAACAGCCGCCATGCCCGCCCCACTGACGTCGGATTGCGCAGCACAGCCCGACAGCGCCAGAGCGGAAACGGCCAGCAAATTCACTTTCATTTTCATCACATCGTTATCTTTGCGCCAAATTTGATGGTCGAGCCATATACTTCATATTGCAGGTTGCGCTTTGCATCCTCGAAATTCTGATAAGCAAAATATTTGGCGTTGTTGATGTTGATCCACTCGGCGAACAGGCGGATATTCTTGGTCACCTTGAGCTTCAGGCTGGCGTCGAGCTGGAAGTGGCTGTCAACCATCCGGTCCGTCGTTTCATCCCCCCCCAGTTCATCGAGATATTTGTCCCGATAGGTCCCGGCCAGCCGGAAATCAAACGGGCCCTTTTCATAGCCCAGCACAGCGTTGAACGTATGTTTCGAACTGCTCGGCAGGCTGATTTTCCGCGGCTTGTCGATATCGCCATCGGTCAGCACCGTGCCGGTGGCATCGGTATAGGTATAGTTCAGATTGACCAGAAACCCGTCCAGCGGTGATGGCAGGAAATCCAGCAACTGGCTGAAACTGGCTTCCACCCCGAAGATTTCGGCCTTTTCGCCGTTGATCGCCCGGGTCAGTTCTTCATACTCGACACCCTGGAAGGTACCGGCCTCGGGCAGCGTCTGGTCGATGATGAAATTGTCGACCGACTTGTAGAACGCGCCGACCGACACCGCGCCGTTGCTGCTGAAATAATATTCAGCCGAGGCGTCGGCGTTCCAGGCCCGGTAAGGAAGCAGGTCCGGGTTGCCGAATTCAGCCTCCAGATCATCGTTGATCGTAAAGCGCGGCACCATTTTCGACAGCTTCGGACGGACCAGACTCTTGTAGCCGGCCAGCCGCAGCACGAGCCGCTCTTGCGGCTGGAAGCGCACGGTCAGGCTCGGTAGCCAGTCGGTGTACCGGCGCGAGACGTTCACCGGAATGACATCGGTCACTTCATCGCCATCATCGGCAACCAGCTGGCCGGACAACTCGTTCGACGTGCGCTCGGCGCGAAGGCCGCCAATCACCCGAAGAGTCGAGCTGTCATAGCGGCCAAGCAGATAGCCGGCGAGCACATCTTCGTCAGCCGAATAGTCGCTCGGCAGGCTGAGCAGATCCGACTCATATGAATCCGCTTCAAAATTGCCCAGATTGGCCAAGAGGAACTCGGTCGCTCCGCTATAGCTGGCCACCGGACCAATGTTGGTGATGCGATAGGTCTGCTGGCCGAGTACATCGGCCAGCGTATAGTCGCCATCATAATCGCCGTAAAATACGCCGTTCATATCATAGCTTTTGGTCCGCCAGCGGGACTTGATCCCTGCCTGCACGGTAAATTCGCCGCCGTCGGTCAGAAAGCTGCGACCGAGGTCGCCCTTCAGCGCATATTCGGTGTCGACGCTGTCCGACAGCCGGGTCACCTCGGCGCGGTTGAACTTATAATTTGCCGGATCGAAAAACTGATCCGCTCCAGCGGTCACGCTGTATAGCGGCATACGGTCATCGCTATAGTCCATGTTGACATCGACCCCGTCACCATCAAAGCGGGCGCGGAAGCGGGTCGGGTCGACCGAGCCATTCTCCAGTTCGCTGGAGCGCGCCCAGCTTCCCGACAGATGCGCTTCCCAGATGCCGTCATCATGATCCAGTCCGACCTGATAGGTAGCGATGCGCTGCCGTTCAAAGCGGTCCTTGATATCGCGACGCACTTCGATCCGACCGTCCGCATCGGTAAACGAGGCGCTGGTGTCGGTGCCGCTTGCGGGCGCTTCATCAAAAATGATCGTCGTCCGGCGGCGATATTCCTGGTCGTCAAACTGGCTGTAATTGCCGCGGACAAAGACCGTGGTATAGTCAGACGCCCGGACATCGACATTCAGGGTACCGCTGATCCGCTCGCGGGTGACATCATAATCGCGATACTCGACTTCTTCGGCATAGGTGATGCCGTTTTTTTTCTTCCAGTCAGCCGCCTCGATATTGTCGGTTTCAAATTCCCGCTTGTAATAGCTGATCCCGCCAGAAATGCCGACATTGTCGCCAATCCGCGTGGAAAAATCGATGCTGCCCTTGGGGGTGACGCTGTTGGCATAATCATTATAGCTGCCCTCCGCCTTGACCGCGAACAGGCCCTTCTTGCGATCAAAGGCGCTGGTGGTTTTGATCTCGATTGATGCTCCGATCGTGTCGGCATCCATATCCGGGGTCAGCGATTTCTTGATTTCGACCGATTCGATCAGGTCACTGGAGATGACGTCGAGCGCCACCGAACGGACATCCGATTCCGGAGACGGCAACCGCACGCCATTGAGCGAACTTGCGTTCAGCTCCGGATCGAGACCCCGTACCGAAACAAAGCGCCCTTCGCCCTGGTCGTTGAGAACATTGACGCCGGGCAGACGCCGGATCGACTCGGCGACATTCTGATCCGGAAACTGGCCGATGGAATCGCGGGTAAGAACCGAAGACACGCCATCCGCCTCGCGCTGGCGAGAGAGAGCGCTGGCCTGATTGGCGCCCTGACCAATCACCAATATTTCATTGTCCGCACCTGACCGGAGCACGATATCGGCGCGAATGACGCCAGTTTCTGTAACTGTCACGCTGGTCTGAGTGGTCTCGGCGCCGACATAGCGCGCTTCCAGTGAATAGGTGCCCGCCGGGACATCCGGAAAGGTAAAACCGCCATCCCGCTCGGTGGTGACGACGCGGTCCAGCTCGACGATCCGAACCTGAGCGGACTGTAGCCCGCGCGTTTCGCTGGGATCGACCACGACCCCCGTGATTGTCCCCGCCCAGGCCGCAGTCGGCAGAGCGCAACCAAGCATGAGAGCGAATTTGAAACCCGACTTTATTGTTCTGGATTGGCGCGACATTTTTATATTTTCCCCGTTGGTCATTTTGAATGTGACGCCGCCCTAGGGAAATTAAATGACTCTTTCGGACCAATGCTATGACGATGATATGTCAGGGATATTGGGTTTTTGTGACAGTCGGCGAGACCTTCGTTGTGCGAACCCGTAAGTAGCCGTTTTTCGATGAATAGCGCAGCGGCGATCCAGCGTCCTACCTGCCCTTCGTGGCGCCTTTCCAACGGTATTCGGAACCGGACAAACCTGCAAATTGCTCTCTATTTAATGCCAGCAAAAGAGAAGCATCGGACAGTTGCCGGCCAATCAAAGATTGAACGACATCGTCCGCTCGCCTAGTCTTCCGCCGATGAAAAATAATGCCCAAAGACCAGCGGGACTTTTCCCTGTCTGCCAGCCTCTTGCCCGCCTGACCACGGGCCTTGCGGCGCTCCTGTTACTTACCGCGCCGCTTGGAGCCTGCAAAAGAGTGGAAGACACGGGTGCCAGCCGGCCCGACACCGCGCGGGCCTATCCGCCGGCGTCGCGACCGGTATCGGCGCTAGCCGGCAATCAATGGTCGACAGAGACGGCGCGCGACAAACGCGGCGAGGCGGAAGAGATCATGACGGCAGCGGGACTGGAACCGGGCATGACAGTGGCCGACATCGGGGCTGGCGAAGGCTATTATACGGTACGGCTGGCGGAGAAAGTCGGGCCCAATGGACGCGTGCTGGCGCAGGATATCGATGAGGGAGCGATCGACCGGCTGGCCGAGCGAGTCAACCGCGAAAGAATAGACAATGTCTCGATCAAGCTCGGTGCGCCGGATGATCCGCGCCTGCCGGAGAACAGCTTTGACCGGATTTTTCTGGTGCATATGTATCACGAAGTGCGCGAGCCTTATGCTTTTCTGGCTCGCCTGCGCCCGGCGCTGATCAACAGACGCGGGTCCCGCAGCGCTGGCGAGGTGATCGTGGTCGATGTCAACCGCGATGTTTCGCAGCACGGAATCCCGCCCAAGCAGTTGTTCTGCGAATTCGAGGCGGTCGGCTATGAACTGATCGGATTCATGGAGCGGCCCGAACTCGGTGGCTATTTCGCTCGGTTCCGGGCCAAGGGCCCCGATAAATCACCAGAGAGAATCGTGCCTTGTCCTTATCCGGAAAGCAGGTAATGAGGTCATACGGTTTTCAGCCTATCCATCCATATGCCTTGCTGCCGTCGTGCCTTGCGCGCTAGCCGACGCCAGTGACGGCGGTCGCGATTGGACAGGCTCTCATCGGTGGCTCGTTGGGCCAATACAATGGGTGCGTCGGCACCATATTTCCCATAATAATAGCGCACTTCCCGCTCATCTCTGGTCCTGCGATAAGCCGGCTCGAAAAGAACAAACATTTGCTACTCCGTGAAGTGGCGCGACCCCTTCAACCTTTATGGTTTACAGAATATAGACCATTTTATACCGTTTTTCAAGCATTCTCAGGTGCCCGTTCGTCGCAAAATGAGACAAGCTGGTCGCTGGTCTCCACGCGATTGCATTGGTGAAAATAGCGTCGATCGACCACGATCGACGAGAGATCACGCCTCGTCGCCCATCTTCAGCGCGGCGATAAACGCCTCCTGCGGGATGCTGACATTGCCATATTCGCGCATCTTGGCCTTGCCCTTCTTCTGCTTGTCGAGCAGCTTCTTCTTGCGGCTGATGTCTCCGCCATAGCATTTCGCGGTCACATCCTTGCGCATCGCCGAGATCGTCTCGCGGGCGATCACCTTGCCGCCGATCGCGGCCTGGATCGGGATCTTGAACAGATGGCGCGGGATCAGGTCCTTGAGCCGCTCGCACATGTGCCGGCCGCGCGCCTCGGCGGCGTCGCGGTGGACGATCATGCTCAGTGCGTCGACCGGATCGCCGTTGACCATGATGTTCATCTTGACCAGCTGGCCGGTGCGCAACCCGATCTGGTGATAGTCGAAGCTGGCATAGCCGCGCGAGATGCTCTTCAGCCGGTCATAGAAGTCGAACACCACCTCGTTGAGCGGCAACTCGTAGACCACCTGCGCCCGGTCGCTGACATAGGTCAGGTTCTTCTGCACGCCGCGCCGGTCCTGGCAGAGCTTCAGGATGCCGCCGAGATATTCGTCCGGGCAATATATGGTCGCCTCGATCCACGGCTCCTCGATCTCGCGGATCTTGACCACGTCCGGCATGTCCGCCGGATTGTGCAGGAACATCTCGCTGCCGTCGTTCATCACGATCCGGTAAACCACCGACGGCGCCGTGGTGATCAGGTCGAGATCATATTCGCGGGTCAGCCGTTCCTGGACGATTTCCAGATGCAGCAGCCCCAGAAAACCGCAGCGGAACCCCTGCCCCAGCGCCGCGCTGGTCTCCATTTCAAAGGTGAAGCTGGCGTCGTTGAGCCGCAGTTTGCCGATACTCTCGCGCAATTTCTCGAAGTCCGCTGCATCGACCGGGAACAGCCCGCAGAACACCACCGACTGCACTTCCTTGAAGCCCGGCAGCGGTTCGGGCGCCGGATTCTTGACCGTGGTGATCGTGTCGCCGACCGCGGTCTGGCTGACTTCCTTGATCTGCGCCGTGATAAAGCCGATCTCGCCGGCCGCCAGTTCCGGCAGCTGCTCGATCTTCGGCCGCATGCAGCCGACCCGGTCAACCAGATGCTCGGTGCCCTGGGCCATGAACTTGATCTTCAGCCCCTTGGTCAGCACGCCATCGATCACCCGCACCAGAATCACCACGCCGAGATAGGGATCGTACCAGCTGTCGACCAGCATCGCCTTCAGCGGCTTGTTGCGGTCGCCGCCCGGCGCGGGAATCTTGGCGACAATCTGTTCCAATATGTCCTCGATACCGATCCCCGACTTGGCGCTGGCCAGCACCGCCTCGGAAGCGTCGAGCCCGATAATCTCCTCGATCTCCTTGCGCACCCGTTCCGGCTCGGCGGCGGGCAGATCGATCTTGTTCAGCACCGGGATGATCTCGTGATCATGCTCGATCGACTGGTAGACATTGGCCAGAGTCTGCGCTTCCACGCCCTGCGCCGCATCGACCACCAGCAGCGCGCCCTCGCAGGCGGCGAGGCTCCGCGACACTTCATAGGCAAAGTCGACATGGCCCGGCGTGTCCATCAGGCTGAGCTCATAGGTCTCGCCGTCCTTCGCGGTATAGTTGAGCCGCACCGTCTGCGCCTTGATCGTGATACCGCGTTCTTTCTCGATATCCATATTGTCGAGCACCTGCTCGCTCATCTCGCGCTCGGTCAGCCCGCCGGTCTGCTGGATCAGCCGGTCGGCGAGGGTCGATTTGCCATGGTCGATATGGGCGATGATGGCGAAATTGCGGATATGGCTTTGCTCGGTCATCCGCGCCCGTTAGCAGGGGCGGTGCGGGTTGTCAGCAGGAAACGACGGTGGCGGGCGGCGGCGGACGGGGCGCGGGTATCTCGTCCCGGCCGCAGATGAACTTGACAAACTTTACAGGGTTATATTCTGGAAAAGCCGCAGGCCTATCGGAAAGAGATTTTTCGCATTTTTTCCTTAGAAAACAGATTCTTGATTCCATTTTCCAGCAATACCTCTGAGAAGAGGCCGCAACGGCTCGAGGCAGCGAGCGCTAGTTGCGGTCAAGATGCAAAAGGGCGATTCGATTGTCAAAGACCCATGAAGAATATGGCATAAAGCGGGATATGTAGGAAAGGCTGTTGGACACCCACCATCCTCCCTGTCGCGAAGCGACGGGGAGGTGGCATTCGCCGAAGCCCTGGCGAAGGCGGATGACGGAGGGGCGGGTGCGGCAATCACCGCCCTTCAAGAGCCGGCACGGTCCCCAAGCTTACCGCCAAGCCCAACCGGCCCCTCCACCATCCTGCGGACGGTCCCCCTCCCCACCGCTACACGGCAGGGAGGATGGCAGTCGATCAACGAATCTCATTGCTTTGGTAATTACCAGCTATTCTCCGCCTTGCCCGCCTCCCCGCAAGCCGCTAATTCCCGCCCCATGCGCACCCGCCTCTCCATCTGCCGCAAGAAAAGGCGCTTCCCAAGCGAAGCCGAGGCCGTCGCCGCCGCGCAGGCCGCCGCCATCACGCTGCGCCCCTATCGCTGCGATCGCTGCCATCTTTATCATCTGACCGGCCGGACCAGAGGCAAGCGCCGCCTGCCGGTGGCCGGATAGGGCCTTGGCAATGCGGCACCTGCACCTGCCGCTCGGGCGCCCTGCCCGGTCGCATTGCGCTGCCCGGCTTCTGTCACAAACATGCAATAAATTTGCCATCAAATGGCAACGCATCGGTCATATTGCGCTCATCAACTTGAAACCAGAACGCAACAGACAGGCCCTTTGATGAAAACCCCGATGCTCAAGACCATCGGCCTGCTGGCCGGAACCGCAGCGATGGCCCTCTATCCGGCGGCGGCTATGGCAGCGCCGATTTCCGAGGAACAGGCCGCCGCGTTGCTAAGCAAGCTCGAAAGCCTGGAGCGCGAAGTCGCCGATCTGAAGGCGCAGCTGGGCACCGTCCGGCAGGACCAGCAGCTCTCGACCAGCGCCATTGCCGCCACCGATGCGAAGATTGCCGCGACCGAAGAGAAGCTGGCGCATCAGCAGCCGGCCAGGATCGCGTTCAAGGGGGCACCGGAGATCAAAGCTGAAGACGGCTGGAGCTTCAAGCCACGCGGCCGCATCCTGATCGATGCCGGCACCGTCAACGCACCGGACAGCATCGTCGGCGCCGGTCTTGGCTTTGCCAGCGAGGCGCGGCGCGTCCGGCTGGGTGCCTCGGGCACGATCCCGGGCGGCTTCGGTTACAAGCTGGAAGCGGATTTTGCCGGCAATGATGTCGAGCTGACCGACGCCTTTTTCACCTATGAGCATGGCGGGCTGACGCTGACCGCGGGCCAGCACAATAATTTCCAGGGGCTGGAGGAACTGTCGAGCAGCAATGACACCAGCTTTATCGAGCGCGCCGGCTATACCGACGCCTTCGGTTTCGAGCGCCGGGTCGGACTTTCGGCGCAATATGGCCTGTCCGACCTGTTGTTCCAGGCGGGCCTGTTCACCAGCAATAGCGGCGATCTCAACAATGACGAGAATGATGCCGTCGGTTTCGATATCCGCGCCGTGGCGATGCCGAAATTCGGCGCCGTCCAGACCCATTTCGGCGCGTCCTACCATTATCGCGATCTCGGCGACGCTATACCGTCGCGCCGCTATCGCCAGCGCCCGGCGGTCCATTTCACCGACACGCGCTTTATCGACACCGGCACGATTGGCAATGCGGAGTCAGAGACCAGTTACGGGCTGGAGGCAGCGCTGATTGCCGGCCGCTTTCACGCTGCAACGGAAACCCACTGGCTGAGACTGAACCGGACCGGCGCACTGGCCGACCCGACCTTTTTCGGCGGCTCGGTGGAAGCCGGCCTTTTCCTGACCGACGACACGCGCGGCTACAAGGACGGGATTTTCAAGGGCGTCAAGGTGTCCAACCCGGTCGGCGCAGGCGGTATCGGCGCCTGGCAGGTCAATGTCCGCTATGACCGGCTGGACCTGAACGACGCCGGCTTTACCGGCGGCAGCCAGAATGGCTATCAGGCCTCGCTGATCTGGACGCCGGTCGACTATGTCCGCTTCCTGCTGTCCTATTCGAAGCTCGACTATGGCAATGCCGCCATTCTGGCCGCCGGCAGCGGCGATTATGATGTCGACACGGTTGCCGGGCGGTTCCAGATCAGCTTCTGATCCGGGCTATCCCAAAGGGCTGGCCGCTCAGCCGATCAGCAAATCCTGCTTGTCGGCCCAGCTCGGTCCGGCGACATCGTCGCCCTTGGTCCGGTCCGGCATCTGCCGGCCGGTTTCGGCGAAATAGCTGAGCTCGGCAATATTGGTCGCATGGTCGCCAATCCGCTCGAGATTTTTCGCAATGAACAGCAGATGGGCGGATTCGCTGATATGCGCCGGATTTTCGATCATATAGGTGATGATCGAGCGAAAGAAGCTGGTGTAGAAATTGTCCAGCGTCTGGTCGCGCGCCCAGACCGAGACCGACAGGTCGATATCGCCATCGGCATAGGCCTGGAAGGAATCCTGCACCAGTTCGGCAGCGATCTTGGCCATCGAGGGCAATAGCGCCACCGGCTCGATCTGCTGGCTCGATTCCGCCACCAGCGGCACTCGCTTGGCGATATTCTTGGCATAGTCGCCGATCCGCTCGGCCAGGCTGGAAATCTTGAACGTGGCGATCAGCTGGCGCAGATCGTCCGCCATCGGCGCGCGCAGCGCGATCGTCTGGATCGACAGGCTGTCGATCCGGCGTTCCAGCTCGTCGATTTCGCGGTCATCGGCAACCACCGCCTCGGCCAGCGCCAGATCCTTGCGCTCGAGCGCCTCGATCGCCCGGGTGATGGCCCGGGTGCTCTTGTCCCCCATCTCCAGAACCATGGCGCGGAGATCGTGAATTTCCGCGTCAAAAGCGGTCACGGTATGTTGGGCGGTACTGAGATTCATCGGACTTCCTCGTTACAATTTCATCCATTGTAACAAAAATGTCATACAAAAAGCAACTCATTTGCAATCGCGCGCCCACCGGACACGAAAAAGGGGGCCGTTGTTACCAACAGCCCCGACAAATACTCCAGGATTTCAACATCCTGCCGATCCCTTGACGGATCAGGCGAGAGGATCGCCTATTGCAGTTCGTCTTTGGTCAGAACCGGCAGGCTCTTCGCTGCCGCGACCATTTTCGTCCGGGTTTGGTCCGGCGAAGCGATCAGGCCGGCCTTGACCAGATAACCGTCGCGGGTACCCGCGTTGACGAATTCGGTGACATATTCCTGGATGCCCGGGATGACGCCGACATGCTGTTTCTTGACATAGATGAACAGTGGCCGCGCACCGGGATATTCACCGGATGCGATCGCTTCATAGGTGGGCGTGACGCCGGAAATGGGAATACCGCGCACCGTGTCGAGATTTTCCTCGAGGAAGCTGTAGCCGAAGATACCGACCGCATTGGGGTTGGATTTCAGCTTCTGGACAATCAGATTGTCATTTTCGCCGGCATCCAGATAAGGCCCGTCGGTGCGGATCTCGTGACAGACCGCTTCAAACTCTTCCTTGTTGCTGTCTTTCAGCGCCTTGGTCGCGGGATCGGTCGTGCAGCCGACTTCCATGATCAGCTCGGTCAGCGCGTCGCGCGTGCCGGATGTCGATGGCGGGCCATAGACGCTGATCGGCTTGGATGGCAGCGAGGGATCGATGTCCGACCATTTCTTGTAGTTATTTTCCTTGCCGAACGGTTTGGCGGCAATCGCCTTGTAAATCTGCTCGGGGGTGAGAGTGAAGCCCGGGCCTTCCTTGGACTGAGCGACAGCGATACCGTCGATGCCGATAATGATTTCGGAGACGTCGGTGACGCCATTGGTCTGGCACAGCTCAAATTCCGTCGCCTTCATCCGCCGCGAAGCATTTTCGATATCCGGCGTGTCGGCGCCGACTCCCGAGCAGAACAGGCTCATGCCTGCGCCGGTACCGGTCGATTCCAGAACCGGTGCCTTGAAGCTGCCGGAAGCAACAAAATTTTCCGAAACCGCCTTGGCGAAGGGAAATACGGTGGAGGAGCCGACGATGCGGATCTGGTCGCGGGTTCCGCCGCCGCTGCCGGCCTGATTTTCACAGCCAGCCAAAGCGACCGTCGCCAGTGCGATTATTGCCAATTTGCTTTTCATCAAAATTTCCTTGCTGAAGATTGCTTTCACACCGAAAATTCATGTGCGATCGTTCGATCACGGCCTCTACCGCTGATCCATGACCGCAGGATTACATAAATATTTCACTATTGTTGCAGGGTCGGCCAGCCCGGCCGCTAGCGCGGCGCTCTTTGCATCGCCTCCAGCGGCGGGCTTTCCGGTGTCGCGTGGAACAGTTCGACCCGCTCGAACCCCAGGCTGTTGTAAAAGCGACGGTTCGCCGGATTGCTGTTTTCCAGATAGGCCATCGTGCCGCTCCGGTCGCAGGCAGCCAGCACCGGCTCTAGCAGCCGGCGGCCCAGCCCCCTGCCCCGGCCAGCACTCGCCACGCCAACCGTGAACAGATAGGCATGCGGCTCGGCGGGATGATGTTTTGCCATGGCCTCACCCGCTGCCTTGCCGCGCATCAGCGCCCCGAGCCCGCCGCTGGCCAGCAGGCCCCAGTAGGTTTGCAGCATCCCCGCTGGGGAAGAATCGGCCCTATCGCCGGGCAGCAGCCACATCGCGGCAGCGCGACCCTCGCCATCCTCCTGCAATAGCTGGCAAAATCCGTTAGGCGCGTAGATATGGCGCGCCAGATTGGCGAAGGTTCGCCGCATCGGATCGAAACCGCCGAACAGCCAGCGGTTGAAGGGATCCTCGCGAAAGGCATCGGCGGTGATATCGGCGAGGTCGGCCACACTCTCGGTGCCCACTCTCACAATGCCCGGCGCGGGCGCAATATCCGATGCGGTCAGCACCCGCACCAAAGCCGGACGCGGTTAATAGATGCCGCCTTCCGCCTGCAGGAACTCGTCGTCATTTCGGGCCGGGCCGCGGTTGCGGCGGGCTTCCAGTGCGCGCGCCTGAGCAGCGGCCCGTTCCGCGAGCAATTGCGCCTTGCGGGCTTCCAGCCGGGCCAGCAGTTCATCCTTGCGGATCGACCGGCGCGGTTCGGTTTCGGGCTTGAACACGTCCCAGATCACCGGCGATTTCGGATCGTCGGTGGGCCAGCCGCCATAGACCCGCTTGCCGGTCCTGCGGTCGACCCGCACCATGCGCACGCCCTTGGGCGCCACAAAGGGTGTCTTCGGCATGCCCGCCATCGCCTTTTCGGCAAAGCGCCGGAACACTGGTGCAGCGAGCGTGCCGCCCTGGGCATAGCCGCCCATATTGCGCGGCTGGTCATAGCCCAGATAGACGCCGGCCACCATGTCGGGCGAGCCGCCGACGAACCAGACATTGGTCGGGCCGCTGGTCGTGCCGGTCTTGCCGAACAGGGGCCGCTCGAGGCTTCTCAGATTCTGGGCCGTACCGCGAGTGATCACGCCCTGCAGGATATCGATCATCTGATAGGCGGTCATCGGATCCATCAGCTGCTTGCCGGCAGGACGCGGGCGCGGCATCGGCTGTCCGTCCCAGTCGCTGCTGTTGCAATTTTCGCAGTTCCGCTTGTCGGCGCGGAAGATCACCTTGCCCTTGCGGTCCTGGACGAAGTCGATGACCGTCGGCTGCAGTTCGCGCCCGTGATTGGCGAGCATCGAATAGGCATTGGTCAGCTTCATCACCGTGGTGTCGCCGGCACCCAGCGCAAAGGCCAGATAGGGCTTATAGTCACCGATCCCCATGGTCTTGATCGTCTTGACGACATTTTCCATGCCGGCATCATTGGCCGCGCGTACCGTCATCAGGTTGCGCGACTGTTCGACGCCCCAGCGCAGCGTCCGCTCACCAGCGCCGCGGGAATTGCCGAAATTGCGGAAACATTTCCGCCCGAGCGAGGCCGACTGGAAGACACAGAAGGGCGCGTCGGCGATCAGCGTCGCCGGGGTCATGCCATGTTCCAGCGCGGTCGCGTAGACGAACGGCTTGATCGTGGAGCCCGGTTGCCGCTCGGCCTGGGTCGCACGGTTGAACGAGCTCATGCGGTCATCAAATCCGCCCTGCATCGCCCATATCCGGCCATTGCGCGGATTCTGTACCACCATGCCGCCGGAAACTTCCGGGACATTTTCAATCCGGTAGCGGCTGCCACCCTGCGGACTGACGGCGATAATATCGCCCGCCTTCAGCGCCGACGGAACCGAATTCACCTGTCCCGTGGTGCCGTCCGGAAAGCCGATTTCCGCTCCGCCGCTGGCGGTGTTCAGTGCAACCGCAATCTGCCAGTTCTCATAATCCGTATTGATAAAGGTCGAAGCGAGGCGCTGGGCCCACTGGTCGTCCATCTCGATCTTGTTGATCGGCCCGCTCCAGCCCTTGCCGCTGCTGTAGCGAAGCAGTCCGCTGCGCAGCGCATCCTTGGCATATTCCTGCAGCTCCGGGTTCAGCGACGTGCGCACCCACAGGCCGCCGGAATAGACGCTGTAGGGACCGGCCTTTTCATTTTCGCCGAATTTCTCGATCAGCTGGCGCCGGACTTCCTCGATGAAATAGCCCCCGACCCGGTCGAACCGGCGTCCCCCGCCGGAAATCGTGCCGAGCGGCTGGGCCGAAGCCGTCTGATATTGCGCATCGCTGATCCAGCCATTGTCCCGCATCTCGCCCAGCACCCAGTTGCGCCGGCTGATCGCGCGCTGTTCATGCACTTCGGGACGATAGTTGGAAGGCCCCTTTGGCAGGATCGCCAGATAGGCGATTTCGTGCAGGGCCAGCGCATCGACATCCTTGCCGAAATAGGCCTGCGCAGCCGCCTGCACGCCATAGGCGTTGCGACCGAGAAAAATCTGGTTGAGATAGAGCTCGAGTATTTCTTCCTTGGTCAGCACATCCTCGATCCGGTAGGCCAGGATCGCCTCGCGCACTTTCCGGCGATAGGATACTTCGCTGCTCAGCAGCAGATTCTTTGCCACCTGCTGGGTGATGGTGGAAGCGCCCACCGGCCGCCCGCTTTTGGTGATGTTGGTCAGGATCGCGGTGGCGATGCCGGGATAGTCCAGCCCGCCATGTTCAAAAAACGTGCGATCCTCGGCGGCCAGATAGGCGCGCACCAGGAGCGCGGGATATTCGGAGAATTCCAGCTGCACGCGCCGTTCGCGCGCATAGCTGTGTACCGGTTCGCCGTCATAGGCGCGGACCACGGTCGGCAAGGGCGGCTCATAGGTGCGCAGCGCATTGGCATCCGGCAAATCCCGGGCAAAGATCAGCCAGACGACAAACCAGCCGACTATGCAGAGTCCAAGAAAGGCGACGAGCAGCCGGAACCATTTTTTCTGCCAGAATTTTTCAATCCGCTCGAAAAAACTGCCCGTGCTTCGTTCCAGCTTGTAGGCGAGGCTTTCTCCAGCCGTATCTGACGCATCATTTACCATAGGCTCGGCTATCTAAACCGGCTTGCGTCCATTTTCCAGCGATTATCGATGAAAAACGCCTGCCGCCCCGAGACGGCGCGAGCGACAGGAAACACCCGCCTGTTTCCCGCTAGCGCATCGCCAGTTTGCGGGCGAAATGGGACTCGATTGCGCTTGCCACACCGGCGGCCACTTTCGACCGGCCCTGGCTGGAATTCAGGAAGGCGACATCATCCTTGTTGGTCAGATAGCCGGTTTCAAACAGGACAGACGGCGTATCGGGTGCCTTCAGAACCACGAAAGAGGCATAGCGGTGTGGGATTTTCCGGAAAGTCATTTGCCGGCTGCTTTCCCGGTGAAGCAATTTGGCAAAATCGGCAGAAACATTCATGGTTTCGCGCTGGGTCAGATCGATCAGTATCGACGAGACATCGTGTGTGGCGCCGCCAAGGTTGATGCCGTTGATGATATTCGCCTTGTTCTCGCGCGCGGCCAGCTTGGCGGCTTCCCGATCGGAAGCCACTTCGGACAGGGTATAGACCGTCGCACCCGATGCGTCCTCGTTGCCCGCCGCATCGGCATGGATCGACATGAACAGGTCGGCGTCGAGCCTGCGCGCAATGCCATAGCGTTCTTCCAGCACCAGAAATTCGTCGCTGTCCCGGGTCAGCGCGACGCGAACCCTGCCGCCGGCGACCAGCCGGTCCCGGATCGCCCGGGCGATCGCGAGAGTGACGTTTTTCTCGCGCGCGTTGCCGTGAGGCGAAATGGCACCCGGATCATGGCCGCCATGGCCGGCATCGATGACGACCAGCGGCCGGTTCGGATCATCGGGCCCATATATTTTCGGCAAGCGGACGGAGTCGCGGGGTTTGCCAAGCGGCATCTTGACGCTGTAGCTTTTTCTCGGCGGCTCGGCGCGGAAACTGGCTGGCGGCAAAAAGGACTGCCTGCCCGAAGCAATCTCGCTCTGGCCGACCGACTGCAGGAGCAGATTCAGCCTTTTTCCATCCGCCGAGAAACTCCCGGCAGTAACCACAGCGGGTCGATCCAGGTCCAGGACAATGCGTGCAGTATTGGGATTATATTGCCCCTGACGCACGGCCGTGACGATTCCGCTCGCCTGTCCACCCTGCCCTGCCTTGCCTCCCTTCACATCAATGGCAATGCGATCGGGTCCGAGCAGCGAAAAGGCCGAGGCCCCTTCGACGAGGTCGTCAAAAGAAATGGTGATTTGCGAACCATTGGCCTCGATCCGGCTGACAGAACCGGCGAGGGCGGGATTGATCGTCAACAGTGCGGATGCCAGAATTGTTGCCAGAGCCATGGTCGGCTTATGCATGCTGTGGCCCGATATGGTCCAGTCAATTTTCATGGATTGCAGCTTCCTCAATGTTCCCGCGATAAATTGGAGTGAAGATACAATTAAGGATGCTTTCGTAAGGCGCAGTGAAACGACAAGGTTAACAGTGCATTAGCCATGATCTCCCCGAGCGCGGGATGGCGGCATTTGAATGCCCTCCGTTACAGTTTGTGTTGCCGAGCGGTTCGAGCGGTGCTAGCAGCGTGATTGAACCTTTCGGGAAAGAACCTGAAGCGGTTCGTCTAAATGCCGGAAATCATTCGGCATCTACCAGGTTGACGCAACATGAGGCATGAAATCTCCGGCTTTGAAGCTCTCCGTTTTGGAGGCGCTTCCTTGGGCGGAAAGACTTTGGCTGACGGCCAGAGCCATGCGGTTGTTGCAGAAGCATTTTTATCTGAAACATTGGAAATCAACCGGATGGCGTCGCCCGCCCCTTATCAAAGGAACGCGCGCACAGAAACGTCATCCCCATTATATCGCATGGACCCCCCGGGCTCTGATCCGGCGCTCCATGTCAGGAGACTATTGAATGACTACGCGCATGCTAATCGACGCGCGCCACCAGGAAGAAACCCGGGTGGCGGTCGTAAAGGGAAACAAGATTGAGGAATTCGATTTTGAATCTTCCGAACACAAACAGCTCAAAGGCAATATCTATCTCGCAAAAGTAACCCGCGTCGAACCCTCGCTGCAGGCCGCTTTTGTCGACTATGGCGGAAATCGCCACGGATTTCTGGCCTTTTCCGAAATCCACCCCGACTATTACCAGATCCCGAGAGAGGACCGCGAAAAGCTGCTGGCAGAAGAAGCCGAGCATGCAGCGGAAGAAGCCGCTCTGCGCGCCCAGGAAGAGGAAGAGGATGATTCGCCCGCCGATATGGTGCGCAGCGAAGCCACCGAAGAACTCGATACCGCGCTGGTAGAAGTTGACAAGGACGACAGCGTTGACACGATCGACGTCACCGAAGGCGAAATTCCGCAGGAAAATGCGGGCGACGACGATGATGATGACGAGGATGACGACGACTCCGATGATGAGGATTCGTCGGAAGACAATGCAGACGGCAAGAACAAGGGCGGCCGTCGCGGTCGTGGCGGTCGCAACAAGGGCGGACGCGGCAAGGGCAGCATGCCGAAGGCCAGCGACCAGGCGCGCCAGAAGCGCATGGCGCTGCGCAAGCGCTACAAGATCCAGGACGTTATCCAGCGGCGGCAGGTCGTGCTCGTCCAGGTGGTCAAGGAAGAACGCGGCAACAAGGGCGCGGCGCTCACCACCTATCTGAGCCTCGCCGGTCGCTATTGCGTGCTGATGCCGAACACCTCGCACGGCGGCGGAATCAGCCGCAAGATCAACAGCGCCAGCGACCGCAAGCGGCTGAAGTCGATCATTGCCGACCTGAAATTGCCGACCAGCATGGGCTGCATTGTCCGGACCGCCGGGCTTTCCCGCACCAAGCCGGAAATCAAGCGCGACTTCGACTATCTCGCTCGCCTGTGGGACGAAATCCGGGAGAAGACGCTGAGCGCGACGGCTCCCAGCCTGATCCACAGCGACAGCGATCTGGTCAAACGCGCGATCCGCGATATCTACAATCGGGAGATTGAGGAGGTTCTGGTCGAGGGCGCCAGTGGCTATACCGCTGCGAAGAATTTCATGAAGCTGCTGATGCCGAGCCACAGCAAGCGGGTGAAGAGCTATGCCGATCCGGTGTCGCTGTTCCAGCGCTATGGCGTCGAGGACCAACTGTCGGCGATGTATTCGCCGGAAGTGCAGCTGAAATCCGGTGGCTATCTGGTGATCAACCCGACCGAGGCTCTGGTGTCGATCGACATCAACTCCGGCCGGTCGACCCGCGAGCACGGGATCGAGGCGACTGCGGTCAAGACCAATATGGAAGCCGCTGCCGAAATCGCGCGCCAGTTGCGTCTGCGCGACATGGCCGGTCTGGTGGTGATCGACTTCATCGACATGGACCGCAGCGGCAATGTCCGCAAGGTCGAACGGGCGATGCGCGACGCGCTGAAAAACGACCGGGCCCGCATCCAGGTTGGACGGATATCCAGCTTCGGCCTGATGGAAATGAGCCGCCAGCGCCTGCGCACCGGCGTCCTGGAAGCCTCGACCAAGGTCTGCCCGCACTGCGAGGGCACCGGACTGGTCCGTACTGCATCCTCGGCAGCGCTGTCGGTGCTTCGTCTGCTGGAAGAAGAAGCGGCCAAGGGCAAGGCCAGCCAAATCACGCTGCGCACCAGCCAGGAAGCCTGCATCTATGTGCTGAACAGCAAGCGGCACGAGATCGAGGATATCGAAAAACGCTACGGCGTCTCGATCGAAATCGTTCCCGATGGCGAGACCGAAGGCGCCCGGATGGATATCCAGACGTCGGGCAGTCCGCCGAAAAACATGCCCAAATTCGAACCCATTATTGACGATGACGACGATGATGAGGTCGAGGACGATCAGGCTGATGAAGCGGAAAACGCGGAAGCGGACGACCGCGGTTCCAGATCGCGTGGCCAGGAAGGCCGCGAAGACGGCGGCGACCGGCCCAAGCGCAAGCGGCGGCGGCGCGGCAGACGCAACCGCGGTGGTGATCGCAATGAATCCGGCAACGGCGACAATTCCGGTTCGGAAAACAGCGGCGAGCCAGTGGCCCAGTCGAATGACACCGATACGGAGGAACCGGCTACGCAGCCAAAGCCGCGGGCACGCCGCAGCAACGCTCGCAAGACGGAAAGCGGCCCTGATGCCGCAGCCGAAAGCGGCGGTGAAGAAAAAGCCGAGGCCAAGCCACGCACACGGCGGCGCTCAACCAAAAGCGAAACGCCAGCCGAGCAACCGGCAGCTGAGCCGGCGGCGGACAGCGAAACGGCCGACGAAAAGCCCAAACGGCGTCGCGCACCGCGCAAGGCGAAACCTGGTGCCGACAAGGCGAGCGCCGACAAGCCGGCTACGGAAACCGCTGACGCTTCGGCTGATGCAACCGCGGAGAAAAAGCCTGCGGCGAAACGGGCTCCAAGAAGCCGCGCCAAAAAGGCTGACAGTGCAGACGCTTCGGAGACGGCTCCGGAAGCTGCCAAGGAAGCCAAGCCAAAGGCACCAGCCAAGCCGCGCAAGCCAAGAGCCGCAGCCAAGCCGAAAGATGAGGCTGTAGCCAAGGCATCGGACAGCGACGCCTCCGAATCGAGCGACGGACCGCCACGCCAGGGCTGGTGGCAGCGCACGTTCGGATAACAGAATGGATATCGTCCCCGCCCCGGATAACGGGCGGGGACGGCACCCGTTTCATCCGTGGTTCACACGCGGCATGTAAAAGGAACAGCGTTTCAACCCGAGCTTCATGCTGAGGAATTTCATGCGCCATTTTCTAGCTGGTCCCCTTTTCTGCGCTGCCCCTCGATCGGCAGGCCGGCTGGCCTGTTTTCTGGTCGCTTTCCTGACCCTTTTTTCCCTGATGGTGCAGCCGGTTGCAGCACAGTCAATCTTGCGCGATGCGGAAACCGAGGCGCTGTTTACCGACATGGTGGCACCGCTGGTGGCGGCCTCCGAGCTGGACTCCAAGCATGTCGACGTCGTGCTGATCAACGATGACCAGATCAATGCCTTTGTCGCCGGCGGTCAGCGGATCTATTTCTATTCCGGGCTGATCAACACGGCAGACACCGCCAATGAAGTGCAAGGCGTCATGGCACACGAGCTGGGCCATATCACTGGCGGCCATGCCATTCGTTTTGACGAGGGTGCGAAGACCGCAACCGGCATCACACTGCTCAGCCTGATCCTGGGCGCAGCTGCCATTGCCGCAGGAGCCGGAGACGCCGGCATGGGTATCATGGCCGCCGGTCAGCAAGCGGCGATGGGCAAGTTCCTTGCCTTCAGCCGGGTGCAGGAACGGTCCGCCGATTCCGCAGGCGCCCGCTATCTCGGAGAAGCCGGCATATCCGGCAAGGGTTCGATCAATTTTTTCAAGAAGCTGCAGAATTACGAATTCCGCCTCGGCATCCCGCAGGAGGACAGCTACGGCCGGACTCACCCGCTGTCCGGCGAACGGGTTACGCTGCTCCGGGATGTGTACGAGAAGGACCCTGCCTGGGACAAGCAGCCCGATCCGAAGCTTGAGGCCCGGTTCCAGCGGGTCAAGGCCAAGTTGCTGGGCTTCACCGCCGACCCTGCCGTAACATTGCGCAAATATCCGGAGACCGACCAGTCGATCCCGGCGCGCTATGCCCGGGCCTATGCCTGGCACAAGAGCGCCTATCCCGACCGGGCGCTTTATGAAGCCGATAATCTGCTCAAGGCGGAGCCCAATGATCCCTATTTCCTCGAACTGCAGGGCCAGATCCTGCTCGAATCGGGCAAGCCGGACGAAGCCCTGAAATCGCTGCGCCGCGCCGTGCAGCTGACCAACAACCAGCCGCTGATCGCCAGCCTGTTTGGCCACGCCCTGATCGCCACCGAAGACCCGCAATATCTCGACGAGGCGGAACAGGTCCTGAAAGCCGCCGTCAACAAGGACAACCGCAATCCCTTTGCCTGGTACCAGCTCGGCGTCGTCTATTCACAAAAGGGCGACAATGCCCGTGCCCAGCTGGCAACGGCGGAGAGCTCCCTGCTTGAGCAGAATTATGCCGGTGCCATCCGCAGCTCGCAAATCGCCATGGCCGGCATCAAGGAAAATACGCCCGACTGGATTCGCGCGCAGGATATTTCCTTCATTGCCAAAGCCGAATTTGAAAGAAACAGCCGCCGCCGCTAGCGGATGATGCGCCGGATCGCGCCATTGGGACTGGACAAGCCATGCCGCCATGGCCAATGCCGTCCATCAAGGAAAGAACCCCATCGTGGATGACAATATAAACAGAAAGTGGATGATTATGGCAGGTGGCGGACTGGCCATGGCGGCGGCATTGGGTGTCTGGTTCTGGCAGTCGGGAAGCACTTCCTCGGCCGAAGCAACCAGCGAAGCCGCACGGGCCGCGGGCATTGATGCGCAGGAACAGAAAGCCATCGAGGGGATTGTTCGCAACTATATCCTGCAAAATCCGGAGATCATTCCGGAAGCGGTGGAACTGCTGCAAGACCGGCAGAAGGCCTCTGCCCTCGATGCGGTTCGCGAGCAGATTGAAAAGCCCTTTGCCGGTGCCGCTTTCGCCGGCAATCCGGATGGCGATGTCACCGTCGTCGAATTTTCGGACTTCAACTGCCCCTATTGCAAACAGACCGAGCGGGATATCGCCAAGCTGATCGCGAACGACAAGAATGTGAAAATCGTCTTCCGCGAGCTGCCGATTCTGAGCGAGGCCAGCAACGACGCGGCGCTGATGGCGCTGGCAGCGGCCAAGCAGGGCAAATATTATGCCTTCCACAAGACCATGTTCGCAACCGGTCGCCCGACCCCGTCAACCATAGAGGCTGCCGCCAAGGAAGTCGGTCTCGACATGAAGGCCGCGCGCGCCTTTATCGATTCGCCCGAAGCCAAGCAGGAAATCCAGCAGAATATCGCGGTCGCCCAGCAGATGCGCTTCACCGGAACGCCGGCCTTTGTCGTCGGCAATCAGTCGGAAGTGGGCGCTGTCGGCTATGACGGCCTGAAGGAAATGGTCGCGAAAGCGCGCGCTGCGAACTAGGCCTGTTCCGCCCTGCCCTTGAACCCCTGGGCAATGACATACCATTCCGATGAACCCTTGCGGCTCGCTGGCGGCTTGGCATGTTTCACCACGTCGAAATGCTGCTTGAGCAGGGTCAGCAGGTCATTGTCGGTGCCGCCGGCCAGCACCTTGGCGACAAAGGCGCCGCCCACCTGGAGATTTTCCACCGCAAAATAGGCACCGGCCTCGACCAGCCCCATGGTGCGCAGATGGTCGGTCTGCTGATGGCCGACCGTATTGGCTGCCATGTCCGACAGCACCAGATCCGGCTTGCTGCCCAGCGCCTCCAGCAACAGGTCCGGCGCCGCATCATCCATGAAGTCCATCTTGAAGATCGTCACGCCCTCGATCGGATCGACATCCAGCAGATCAATGCCAACCACGGCCGCCTTTGGCGCAAATTTGCGCATCACCTGGGCCCAGCCGCCCGGCGCAATCCCCAGATCGACCACCGCTTTCGCATTGCGCACCAGCTTGAACCGCTCGTCCAGTTCCAGCAATTTATAGGCCGCACGCGAGCGATAGCCCTCGGCCCGTGCCTGTTTGACATAGGGATCGTTGAGCTGCCGCTCCAGCCAGCGCGTCGAGCCGATTTTCCGGCCCTTGGCGGTTTTGACTTTCTGTCTGGTTCCTGATCTGCCCCGGCTCATCGGATGGAACCTCGCTCGTTGGCCGACATCAGCGAACGCAATATGCCCTCCCGGATACCACGATCGGCGACGCCGACCCGGCTGGCCGGCCAGATGTCGAGGATCGATTCCAGAATCGCGCAGCCGCCCACCACAAGATCGGCGCGTTCGCGGCCGATGCACGGGATATCCGCGCGTTCTTCCGGCGATGCGTGCGCCAGCATGGCGCTGATTTCGCGCATGGATTCGGTCGGTACGATCAGACCGTCGATCACCTTGCGGTCATAATGCGGCAATTTCAGATGCAGGCTGGCGAGCGTAGTGACGGTTCCGCTGGTCCCCAGCAACCGGTAGTCGCACTGGTCCAGCCGCGGCAGGCGCGCCGCAAAGCTGGCAAAACTGTCGGTGACCCGTGCCCGCATCGCCTGGAAAGCGGCGCGGCGCGCATCGGGGTCGTCGCCATCGAATTTCTCGCTTTCGGTGAGCGATACAACGCCCCAGGGCGCGCTCTGCCAGTCGAGAATTTCCGGCGCCGAACCGCTGGTATCGACCAGCACCAGCTCCGTCGAGCCGCCGCCAATGTCAAAGATAAGCGCTGGCCCCTCGCCCGGTTCGAGCAGGATATGGCAGCCGAGCACCGCCAGACGGGCCTCTTCTTCTGCCGTGATCACATCCAGCGCAATACCGGTTTCGCGTCGCACCCGTTCGATGAACTTGTCGCCATTGCTCGCTCGCCGGCAGGCCTCGGTCGCCACCGACCGGGCCAGCGTCACATTGCGGCGCCGCAACTTGTCGGCGCATATCGCCAGCGCAGCCACCGCTCTGTCCATCGCCCGGCTGCTGATCTTGCCGGTTTCGACCAGACCTTCGCCAAGCCGTACAACGCGAGAAAAAGCATCGGTGACAATGAAGCCGTCCGAAGACGGTTTTGCGACCAGCAACCGGCAGTTGTTAGTGCCGAGGTCAATCGCGGCATAGGACCGCAATTTCGGCCAGCGCGCGGCGCCTGGATGGACGGGAGACGCAACGCGACTCTGTCCTTTATGTGTCGCCGCAGGTTTCGGGCGGGATTTCCTTGCGGATGATCCGCCTTTTATATCTTGCGGCGATGGGGATGCATGATCCGCCATGACCGTAACTCTTATGTTCTCCGGATCGGATAATACCGCCGGTACTTGATAGTGAAGATAACGCCGCACTGCCCTCGACGCAAGGGCCGGACAGCCGTATAAGGCAAAATAAGCCGGGATCGCCCGGATCGGGCCTTTAAGAGCGGCTCAGGGCAGACAATCACAGCATATTGAGCACGCTGGCCCCGCGACCGACGGGCCGCAATGCGTGAGGGAGAATATTTATACCCGCCGGCAAGCTTTCCTTGCCAAAGGGCTTGACCGCAGCCCCCTCCCTGCCTATTGCCCCGCACCGGCACTCCCCTGTCGTATAATGGTAATACCACGGACTCTGACTCCGTTAATTGAGGTTCGAATCCTCACGGGGGATCCAATTTTTTCCCTATATTTCATGCAGATAGAGCGATGATCACGCGTCATCCTGATGCGCTTCCTATTGCCGGGATTTCGCGAAATCGCCGTTGAATATCGGCAGGCACACCCGATTCTTTGCCCCCTGCCGGACACAAGCAAACGCCCTGCGCCTGCTCATTGGCGAGCGGACGCAGGGCGTTTGATGATGAATCGGAAGCATTGCGGACAAGGCGGCGGATCGCGCTCCCCTGCCCCAAGGTGACGCTGTGACAATCCGGCTATCAGGATTGCCACAGCTCAAAATGTCTAGAACTGGTACGAGAGATTGAAGCCGGCCGTCCTTGGCGGTCCATACTGGCTGGTCCACCCGACGCTCGTATTGAGCGCCTGCGTGCGGTAGAGACGGTCGAAAATATTCTTGACCCAGACCGCTGCGCGCCAGTGGTCGGAGAAGGATATTCCGACTTCCGCATTGCCGAGGAAATATCCCCCTTCAACCGCTTCCGCCGGGCTCCGCACCACGTCGAAACGGACACGACTCTGATAGTTACCGGAAAGCGTAATATCCGCTGATGCCTGATCCGATACCGACCATTCATATTTCATCCGGCCATTGAGCGTAAGGCTTGGCGAATTCGGCAGCACACTGCCCTTGGCAACACCAGCTACCACCGATCGGGTCACCTCGGTATCGATCACGCCGACACCGAAGCGGAGATCGAGTCCGGCAGTAGGACGCCAGCGGGCGTCGGCTTCGACACCCTGCACCCGGACGTCGCCGACATTGGCGATGCCAAACAGCACGCCGACCGGAGAGTCGAACAGCGGACCGTAAATCTGGGCATCGCTATATTCATAGTCGAAAACGGCGGCATTGAGCTGCAGATTGGAGAACAGCCGCGTCTTCACGCCCAGCTCATAGGCAGTCAGCTTTTCGTCGTCGAAGGGCTGCAGCACGGTCGGATCGAACGTCAATTGCCCCTGGAAGCCGCCGGACTTGAAGCCCCGGCTGATGCTTCCATATATCAGCGTGCGATCGCCCGCCTGATAGTTCAGGCCGATCTTGCCAGAGACATTCGAGGTCGAATAATCATTGCTGACGGGCGCAAACAGGTTTGAACAGGATCCGGCGGTACACAGAAATGTCGTCGCCTGGTCAAAGACCTTGTCTTCCTTCGTATAGCGCAGGCCGCCAACCAGCGTCAGATTGGGCGCGAAGGTCCATTCGGCGTGCATGAAAGCCGCATAGGCATCGGTGCGCTGGCGATAGGTATTGCCGATCGTATCCAGCCCGGCAAGGCCGAGGAGCGGCAGCAGGTCGCTGGAGAAAAACTCGTCCCGCGTCTCAACCTTGTCGTGCGAATAGAAAGCGCCGCCGATCAGCTCGAGGCCGTCTCCATGATAGGCAAGACGCAATTCCTCGGAATATTGGTCAATGCTGTTTTGATAGGTGCTGTCCAGAAAGCTCAGCGAGGTTCCGTCCGTATCCTCGACATGCAATCGGGTAAAATGTTCATAGGCACTGATCGAGGTCAGCGTCACTTGCGGGCTGATCGACCAGTTGGCCGTCAGCGAAACGCCGCTCGATTCCAGTTCCATATGCGGGTCGATGCCGGCTCCCGATACGCGCGGCTGGCCGGCATAGGCATCCTCCTCGGTGGTCAGGATATTGTCGGCCTTGTAGAGACTGACATCGGACCGGTCATAGCCCTTGTGGCCGTTCAGCAGCAGATTGAAACTGTCGCTCGGCTCCCACAGCAGCTGCAGCCGGCCATTGGTACGATCGACCTTGCCGATGCGGTTGCCGGTGACATAATTGGTCTGCGGTCCGGATCCCTGTTGCACAGTCTGCAGCGCAAAACGGGCGCTGAGCGTCGACGTCAGCGCACCACCGACGGCACCGTCGAGATGCCAGCTGTCGTAGCTGCCATAGCCGGCTTCGAGCTGGATATCGGTGGTCGCGGAAGGCTTGCGGCTGATGATATTGACGGCACCGGCAGTGGTGTTGCGGCCGTAAAGGTCGCCCTGCGGCCCTTTCAGAATCTCGACGCGGTCGATATCAAACAGTCCAAAGGACAGCATCACCGGCGATACCAGATAGACATTGTCGACATACATGCCGGCCGCCGGATTGTTGTTGGCCGCATAGTCGTTCAGGCCGATGCCGCGTATGCTGACATTGACCACGCTATTGGCCACGACATTCTTGATCTGCACATTGGGCGTAATCGCGGCCAGGTCGACGACCGATTGCGTGCCGGCGGCTTTCAGGTCGCTTCCGGTCAGGACGTTGATCGTCACACCGACGTCATCGGCGCGCTGTTCGCGGCGCTGGGCCGTGACGACGATTTCGCCCAGCGTGTTGTCGGTGTCGCTTGCCTCCGGCTGGGCGGCGCTCGCATCCTGTGCCAAGGCTGGCGAGGCGAAAGCCAGGCCGCCGATCGCGATGGCGAGACTGCTGGTGGTGCGGATGTGTTTGCTGATCATGATATCATTCCCCCTGTATATTGATCGATGGATAGCCCTTGAGATCCTTTGACCGCGGATGTGCGAACGTGCGCTTGCTGTGCGTCAGGCCTGCCCGGACGATGCCAGCAGCGACGCAGACGGTCGCCGGGATCGGATCAATCACCGGCAAGCTATATCCCCTCGTTTTTAATGCAGCGTCGATCGCCTCGGCACAGCCCAGAAAGCCCGTGCAGCCCAGCACGATCGCATGCGCCCCGTCCTCCTCGACTGCGGCCAGAGACGCTTTGGCCAGTTCGTCTGTCAGCCTTTCGGGAGCCGCTTCGAGTTCCAGAACCGGGATATTGATCACCCGGACCGACGCCAGTTTTTCGCTGGTTCCGTAAACCTTGGCGAGATTTTCCAGCATCGGGACCACGGAATCGAGCACGGTGACGATGCTATATTTGTGACCCAGCATCGCTGCGAGATGCATCGAGGTTTCCGAAGGTCCGAAAACCGGGATCGACACCACTTCCCGCGCAGCCTTCAGACCCGGGTCCCCCATGCAGTCGATCAGGATGGCGTCCGCGCCGGACCGCTCGGCAGCCAGGGCTTCGGCGACAATGCCCGGTACCGACATCGCCTCGTCAAATTCGCATTCGATGGAAACCGGGCCGCTGGCAATCAGCGACTGGGTGATCGAAAGATCGGCGCTGTTGAGACCGGCGACATCTTCTAGGGTCCGGACGCCTTCTGTGACAATCGGTGTGATAAGGTGGATACGCATCAGATCAGATCCTCTATCAGTTCGGCCAGGGGTATATATTGCTCGTCCAGCCCGAAACATTGCGGGCCGACGACTTCGAGCGCACGGGCGGTGGTAAGCAAAGGCGGCGCGCTGCATGCGACCACCGCGACCCGCTGGCCATAGGCAAGCCGTTCGGTGGGAATCGCATGCGCGGTTTCCAGATCGACAATCGTGACAAGATCGGGCACCACGCAGCGCAACCGGCCGCCGACCGAGACAAGCAGATTTTCGTTCTGGAACTGCAGTTCCGCGGTTTCCGATCCGGTCATCGCCGCAATCGAACAGTTTCCGAACACCCATCCCTTGGATGTGTCGCGATCGAGCGCCGTTATCTTGCCCTGAAAGACGACCGCCGCATCCTTGTAATATTCATGTCCGCGCAGCGCTGCGACCAGCCGCTCCAGCGGGGTGCGCGGATCAGAGCTGAGCGAGATCGCCTCGCCGATCGCCACCGCCCCCGAGAGCGTTTTGGGGATGACCGCGCCGCGGGCCTGCGCTCCGGTCATCGGATAACAGGACATGCACACGCTGGCCCCCATCGCCGCCGCCACGGGACGGGCCAGCTCCTCCGCCTTGAGGCCGGTGGTCGTCTGGTAGAGCACGCTGTTGCCATGCTCGTCAGCAATGGTCAGCGGTGCGCAGGCAACCCCCTCGATATTGAAGCTGGTCATCTGGAGAGCGGGAAAGGCACGCCCCATGCCGTCGCCATCGACGATCGGAAGGCCGCGCATCGCTGCATAGGCAACCGGCATCATCGAATTGCAGCCGCCGATTTCCGCCGAGATGATTGCGCTGGCCTCGCGGTCCAGAAATCGCTCCAGCGTCGTCACCGCCCGGTGCTGGTCTTCGATCGAGAAGAGCTTCTCGATCATCACCGTCGGCGCGCCCATTGCCGCTGCAATGAAAATATTGTCCTCGTCCCTGAGTTCATCCACGGAAATGACGGGCACGGGCCCATATTTCGCGATGGCCTCCCGGCACAGGAGCGAGCCCAGATAGGGATCGCCGCCGCCGCCGGTGCCCAGAAAGGACGAGCCGATGGCCAGATGTTCGATATTGTCGAGCGTGATTGCAGATATCATGTTCGTTACTCCGCCATGGCCAAGTCGCCGACCGCACGGCAGACCACCCGCGTGGCACCTCCCGGAAGATATTGCAGCGGGACAGCCTCTATATTTACGATTTCGACGCTGTCCGGCGCGGCACCCGCGCTGATCGCGTCAGCCTTTGCCTGCGCTTCCGCATCGGCGAATGCCTCGCTGCGCGCCTCGCTATCGGCGATATTGTAGATCCGGTCGACCTCGCCACTGACCTGGCCAATGGCCGCGCCGATGGCATTGGCCACTCCGGCATGGTCCGGATGCATCATTTCGGACACACCGCGCGGGGTTTCCGAGACAAGCACCGACCCGCCGCCGACAAGGATCATCGGAATATCGCCGGGCATTGTCTTCATCCGGTCGATGGCATCGTCGATCAGATGGCTGATCGCCGCGCGCGCGCCGGACAGCAGAGCGGGAGAGAGATCGGCAACGCGCTCCGGGTCGCCAAAGGAAATCTGGCCGCTCGCGACCGCGATGTCGCTTGCGGTCAGCGCATCTCCGCCGAACACCCGTCCTTCGCTGAGCAGCCGATAGCCGACCGAATCCGGTCCGACACGCACCGTGTCGCCGTCTTCATGAATGCGGCTACCTCCGCCGAGGCCGATCGACAATATGTCCGGCATGCGAAAATTGGTCCGGACGCCGCCGACGTCCACGTGAACCGTCGACTGGCGCGGAAAACCGCCCGTCAGCACCCCGACATCGGACGTGGTGCCGCCGATATCGACGACAATCGCGTCATTGGCCCCGGTCAGCCAGGCCGCACCGCGAATGCTGTTTGTCGGCCCGGCAGCAAATGTCATCACCGGATAGCGCTGCATATAGTCCGCGCTCATCAGCGTGCCGTCATTCTGGCTGATATAAAAGGGCGCCGTGATCCCCTGCTCCTCCAGCGCGCGATGAAAGGCTGCGGTGATGGTCTCGGCCAGCGGCCGCAGGCTGGCGTTCATTATCGCCGCATTTTCGCGTTCCAGCAGACCGACCCGGCCGAGCTCGGACGACAGCGACACTTCCATCTCCGGTGCCAGTTCGCTGATCAGGGCGGCGGCGCGGCTTTCATGGTCCGCATTCAGCTGGCTGAATATGCAGGACACCGCGATCTGACCGATGCCCTGCGCGCGCGCTTCCGTCACGACCTCGGCAATCGCCGCTTCATCGAGCGGAGAAATTTCGCGGCCGTCAAATTCAAAGCCGCCGGGCACCATCGCCGAACCGCCGCAAACCAGAGTCTTGAGATCCTCTGGCCAGGAGGCGAAGGGCGGGATACCCCGTGCTGCCGGAAAGCCGATCCGCAAAGCATAGACCGAAACCAGTTCGCGGCGCTGGATGAAGGCATTGGTAAAGTGGGTCGTGCCGATCATCACCGCGCTGATCTCGCCGGGCTTCACGTCACATTCCGAGATCAGCGCGCCAATCGCCTCCGAAATGCCCGAGCTGACATCGCCGCTCGTGGGCCGCTTGACCGCTCCCAGAACCTTCTTGCCCGAAAGCAGGACAGCATCAGTATTCGTACCCCCGACGTCGACCCCAATGCGCATCAATATCCTCCACTGAATGAAGCTTCGGGTGTATAGCCTCATCAGACTGGCTCAATGCCGTTGGCTGGGAGGTTGCCACTTCTACCCGGTAGTTTTAGATATTGATCGAGAATCCAACCCTGCTGAAATGAGTAGGTTCAGTGGGTCAGTTCCAGCTGCCGCGCCGCCGCAACGGCCGACAGACGGTCGTGAACTCCCAGCTTCTTGAATATATTCTTCAGATGAAAGCGGACGCCATGTTCCGACAGGTTGAGATGACGAGCGAGATGCTTGTCGGATCCGCCCGAGCTTAACAGCCCCAGAACTTCCAGCTCCCGCGCCGACAGCGTGCCGCTGGCAACGCTCTGCCGGTCTCGCAGGCGATTGAGCAACCGGTCGACAAACCCCTGCTCAAGCTCCGTCAGTTCCTCACCCTCGCGCAGCGCCTGCAGCGCGGGGGTCAGCTTTCGGCCACCCATTTCGCGGAAAATCTGGCGCATGCCGGTCGCGGCACCAATAGCAACCGCGCTGCGCAGCATGGCGCGGACGCGGTGCTCTTCACCCGCCACGGTCGCCATGACAGATGCCACCAGCAGATAGCGCAAGCGCGACCGTTCCAGGCCGTGATCCGCCGCGACTTCAATCGACTCTTCCAGCAGCGCCCAGGCCTTTTCGAATTGCCCGTCGAAATAGTCGCGATAGACCCGTGCGATGGTGAAGACTTCCTGCTCCTGCCAGCTGCTGGTCGGTCCGACCGGCGGTATATCCCACGACATTTCGGACATGATCACCTGCTGGCCCTGCAGGCAGGCCTCGCCGCACACGCACAGCCGGATGGCCATCAGCAGGTCGGCGACGCGCGGCAGGCCCTGCGCCCGCAACTTGCGCGCCTCGTCCTCGACCGCTTCACTCATCGCGCCAATCCCGTGATCGACGATGTTGATCCGGATCATCGTTTCATAGGCGGCGAAATAAATGTCGAACCAGGCTTCCGCTTCCGGCATCCGGTGGGCGGATTTCTTGAGCGAATTGCGGGCGCTGGTCAGGCGCCCCGCTTCAAATTCGATCGATGCGCTCAAGGCAGCGAGGACCGTCTCGACGCCAACATCGCTCGGGAAATCCCGCTGCCATCTGGTGCGGGCCTCGGACAGGCAGGTTCTGGCATGCTTCAGCTTGCCCTGCGCAAGATTGATCGAGGCTTCGTGCATCAGCAGGAACATCAGATTATATTGCGAGGACACCCTTTTCGCCAGCGCGCGCGCATCGATCAGATTGGCGACGGCGGCATCAAAGCGCGCGCGCTGGCAATTCAGAATAGCCGACAATGTCGCCAGAAAGGTGCGCATCGCGGGATCATCCGCTTGCTCGGCAATCAGGTTGCGGATCAGTTCGAGGTCGCCCGTACGCTCCAGCGAACAGCCATAGACCAGCAGCGTAACCCGGACGATTTCGAGATCCTTGGTCAGGGGATGGCCCGGCCCGACCTCGCGAGCCAGGGATTCGAACAGGTCTTGCGCCGCGTTGATCCGGCCAGCCTTCATATGGACGATACATTCGATCATCCGCAGCACGATGGAACTGGCAATATCCTGCGGGCTGGAATTTTCCAGCAGCTCCCTGAGCACGGAGAAGCCGTGAACGATCCAAATTCTCAAGGCGCCGTGGGCATGGGCATAGTCGCGGATCCGGCGGGTATCGCCCGCCATTCTTGCCAGCCCGGCGGCCTCGGCCAGCCGGCCCCTGGCCGAGCACTGGTCCGCCATCGATACCAGCAGCGCAACCCGCTTGTCCTCGTCAAACACCTCCACCGCGTCGCGCAACCAGATGCGCAGCGCGTTCTGCAAAATAATGCTGTTCTCGCGGCGGTCGACCAGACCTTTCAATCGGAACGCGAGATCCGCCAGAATCCGGCCGTCGCTGCGATGACCGCTAATCGACGCCAGAAAGTCTATGTCCGGCAGGTCGAGCAAACTGGCATGCACCAGCGCCGACCGCTCTTCCGCCGAAAGCAGGGTCAGAACCTCCTGATCGATAAATTCGCCCAGCCGGCTTTCGCGAACGATATCGAGATCGCTCCAGCTCGAGCAGCCATCCGGCGACCTCGCGGCCCAGGCGCATAAAAGCTCCATGGCAATCGGCCAGTCCCCGACCAGCGCCCGGATGCGCGCCCGGATTTTCGCCCGTGGTATGGATTTCAGCAGCTGGGCTGTTTCCTGCGGTCGCTGACGCAGGGCGCTGGCGTCAAGAATATCTATCGGGCAGCGGGTGGCGAGCCGCGCCAGCGGAAAGTCACCGGGCTGGCTGATCGTCATAATGACCCGCGCGCCCGACCGGTCGAAATTGATCCGTTCCAGCGCCAGTCCGAGAAAAGACCGGTCCGTCACATGGACATCTTCCAGGATCGTCACCCGCTCCGGTTCGGCGAGCAGGGCATCCGCCGCTGCCCGGGGGTCTGCATGATGCTCGATCTGGCCAAATTCAGCCACCGCCAGTCCGCTGCCGGCAGAAATCCGCCGGGCCGCCGCGCGCGCCAGCTGACTTTTGCCGAAACCCGGGGGCGCGCAGAGTACGACAATCGACCGGCCTGCGACAATCCGGTTGACCATTTTACCCTGATGCCCGTCCGTCGCCATTGGCAGCATCGCCCTTGCCTCCCAGTAAGTTCAGGATTTTCTACTACCAGGTAGGCGCGCAATGCAAGCAATGGCTTCGAGCCGCAGGCTTGCTCTGTGGCATCTCTCCCATTCAATATGTTGCTATTAATGAGAGTGGATCAATCCGCACAGAATATGGCCTATTGCAATCGCAGGTGGCCGAAAGAGAGAGAGAACAGACAGTTCCCGGTTTTCGACCGCGCGTGTCTTCGCGGAGAGGAATTTTGCGTGGCAACCAGGCAGATGGACATATCTGAAAGCGAGAGCAGGCCCGACTGGAACGAGCTGCTCGACCATGTGACGATCCGGACTCCCGATGACATTCGAAAGGCTGCTTGTTTCCTGCACGATATTGCCCGCAGCAAGGGCTTCCGGGTCGCATTGTGCGCCGACATAGCATCCGGCCGACCGATGACCGATGCGGCGGGCAATTCACTGAATTCCGATATTTTCGGCTGGGTCAAGCACAGCGAGCGGTGGTGGGAAGATGGCCAATATGCGCTGCATTCGCCCGTGCCCCGCGCCTGTCGCTATGAAAGCGAACCTTTCTGGTGCGACAAGAGCGGCTTTCACAGCGCGATTCCGAACGAGTTTCTCGATGACATCGATCCCAGCAGCTATTTCGCCAAGATGAAAGGCCCCTACAGCAGATTGATCATCGTGCCGGTCCATCTGCCCTTCGGTCAGGTTTCGGCCAACAGCTTCCCTGTTATCGGACCCTATAAGGGCGATTTCGCCGTCGCATATGCCAAATATGGCAATCTGTTCGGTGCGCTGACCAGGCGCCTGATTTCCGGCTATGTTTCGGTATCGCGCACCTCCAGTTACATCGCCTCGGATTGCCGGCTGTCACGCCGGGAAGCGGAATGCATCCGCTGGGCCTCGATCGGCAAAACCGACGAGGAGATAGGCGAGATCATCTCGGTCTGCCGCTCCACCGTTCGCTATCATATCAGCCGGGCCGCGGAAAAACTGCAGGCAGTGAACCGCACCCAGACCGTGTTCAAGGCAACCCAGCTTGGCTATCTCGGCAATAGCCACTGAAGGCCCTTCAGTCCCTGCTGCTGCAGCGGCCAGATCGCAAGATCTTCGTCGATCGCCGGCCCGGCGGATATCTCGCCGGCCTTGCCCTGGACATGTTCGACCGGCGTATCGATCGACACGAATTCGCCCATGACCCAGGAATAATATTCGGCCTCTCCCTTGTTTCCGATCACATTGCAAATTCTCGCCGATCTTGACCTTTTGGCCAGTTGAGCATCCGCCCCCCTCTCGTCATCCTGTCGACCGATGATGCCGGAATAACCGGTGCATCCGGAGGCTTCGCCAGATTGAGGCGAAGGAACAGGGAGAGAATCATGCAACAGCATTCGCAGCACCGGGAATCCGCATCCATTGTCCGATCCATGAAATGGCTTCTGATGGCGTCCGCCGCCAGCATCACCCTTTCCGGCTTCGCTGCCCCGGCCAGCGCGCAGGACAATATCGAGGAGAATGACAGTCGGGTGATCATCGTCAACGCCCGCAAGCAGGATGAAACCCTGCAGGAAACACCGGTCACCGTAACCTCGATCAGCGCCGAGACGCTGGACAATTATCAGGTCAATGAAGTCGCTGACGTGGTCAGCCGCATTCCCGCACTCAATGTCCAGGTCGGCGGCTCGGGCGCGGGCGGCCAGATCAGTCTGCGCGGTATCGGCACCACCAATATCTCGGCCGCCTTTGACTCCGCCGTCGCCTTCGATTTTGACGGCGTAACGATCAGCACCATGCGGCTGGTCCAGGCGTCCTTTTTCGACGTCGCGCAGATCGATGTGCTGAAGGGCCCGCAGTCGCTGTTCTTCGGAAAAAGCGCCTCGGCCGGGGTCTTTTCGGTGCGCTCGACCGACCCGACCCAGCAATGGGAAATGGGCGGCAAGGCATCCTATGAATTTGAAGAGGAAGGCTATACGGTCGGCGGCTATATATCCGGGCCGATCAGCGATACGCTCGGCATTCGCGTCGCGGCACAATATCAGGACATCAGCAAATATGTCGAGCTGGAGGCCGGCACTCCGTCCGTCTTTGCTAATTCGGGAAAGGGGCTGAAGAATTTCGTCGGCCGCGTCACCCTGCAATGGGACCCGTCCGACAATTTTACCGCGAACCTGAAACTCAATTATAACCATAATTTCGGCGACAGCCTGCTCGGCCATTCCGACATCAGCTGCGGCGCCAACGGCGTTCCGGACGATGTCTTTCTCGCGCTCTCCGGCGTGCGCATTGCCTCCAATTCCACCTGCGACATCCAGGACGGGCTCTACCCCCATCCGGACGGCCATCCGGCCCTCCAGGTCATCGCACCGGGAACCACCGGAGCGGACCGCTACAGGGGGCAATCCTATAACGAGACCAACACATTTTTCATGCGTCTCGCGATGGACCTGGAGCTGAACGACAGTCTGACCCTGTCGTCGGTCACCGGCATACTCGACCTCGAAAATGAACATGCCGACCATTTCAGCTATGTCGGCATATTGCCAAACGGCGACCCCGGCGGTCTCCCTGCCCCCTTTTCCGATGGCCTGAAGCAATATTCCCAGGAACTCCGGCTGACCAGCGATCTCGACGGCTCGTTCAACTTCATGCTCGGCGGCTATTGGGAAAGCCGCAGCCAGCCGTTGCAGACCTCGCAGAATGCCTTTGTCGCGGCCTTTCTCTTTCCCGATTCACAGGGCATTGGCTATGACTGGGTCGCCAATCGGGCCACCAAGAGCGAAGCCCTGTCCTTTTTCGGCAGCGCCAGCCTGGATCTGACCGACCAGCTGGAACTGTCCGGCGGCGTGCGCTGGACCGACGAGCAGAAGGTCCACAGAACATCCTTCCCGTTCCTGCACGACGCCTTGACCTTTCTCAACGGCGTGGTCGGCGGTATCGGCTGGTGGTTCCGGAAGGCTTTCAGACCGGACCGATCCAATTTTCCGACAGCAATATCTCGCCGGAGGTGACGGTCAAATATCAGGCCACGCCCGATCTGAACTTCTACGCCTCCTACAAGACCGGCTTCAAATCCGGCGGCGTCGACAACAGCATCCTGCCGACGGCAGCGCTGCAATATATCAAGCCCGGTTTCGGCACCGAGGCCCAGCGTCAGGCAGCGCTCGATTCGGTCGTCTATAATTCGGAAACCGCAAAGGGCGGCGAAGTCGGGGTCAAGGCGATGCTGGCGGACCGCGCTCTGCGGATCAACGCGTCGCTCTATTATTTCGTGTTTGATGATCTGCAGGTGCAGAATTTCGACGGCGCAGCGGTGCGCTTCCTGACCGTCAATGCCGGCGAGGTGACCACCAGGGGCTTTGACATGGACTGGGGCTGGCAGACGCCTCTCGACGGCCTGCGCTTGTCGGGCACGCTTGGCTATACCGACGCCAAATTTACCGACACGTTCATTTCGTCCAACGGACCGGACAGCACCCCGGGCACGGCCGACGACGTCAATCTCGACGGACGCAGGGCGGCCCGCGCTCCGAAATGGTCGGGAAATATCGCCTTCGACTGGACCATCCCGATGAGCGACAGCCTCGAGCTCGGCCTGAACGGCAATGCCTTCTACAGCGGCTCCTATTACGCCTCGAACACGAAGTTCGACGACTATGTCCAGGGCGATTATGTCACGCTCGACGGCTCGGTCTCTCTCGGCCATCCGGACGGCAAGTGGAAATTTGCGCTGGTCGGGGTCAATCTGACCAACGAAATCTGGGCCAACACGGCCGGCGACCGGCCATTCCTTCCGCCCGGAGGCGATGATCGCGTGATCACCCAGAATCGCGGGCGCCAGCTGTTCGTGGAGGCTTCCTTCAAGTTTTGATCAGCGTCCTCCCGTTGATCATATACGGACCGGAACCGCTGGGGGCGATTCCGGTCCGCTTTTTATGCTGGCCAAGCCGGATCAGTCGTCCCGGCGTCCCTCGTAGACCGGATCCCCGGGATAGCGGCCTGCTCGGGTCAGCGCAGCCAGCGCCGGATGTGTGTCATCATGCGTGGTTGCCGCATTCTGGCTCCAGCTCATCACTGGAGTGCGCTGCATGATCTTCCACTGGTTGCCGCGTTTTTCGAACCGGTCGAGATAGCGGCCCAGATAGGTCATCTCGCTGTCCTGCCCCTGCGGATCTTTCAGATAGTGAAAGGCGATCAGATAGCTTTCGACCGTCGCCAGGGCGGGATTGCTGCTGTCCGGAAAGTCCACCAGGATATTGCTCACCAGATGGTGGGTCTGCGCAAAGGCCTTGATCGCCGGCACCAGATCCTCGCAAAACGGATGCGCAGGCGCAGGCTCCGCGCCATAGGACACGGTCGCTTCCGGCCAGTAGCACAGTTTCAGCGCCGCCTCGTCGGCCCGGTCAACGCCGCGGCAATGCATGTGAATGATCTCCGTGATCGCATGTTCATCCGCCAGTCGCGACTGATCCCGAACCGTTCCCGCCGCCTGCACCATAATATTCTCCTCCTGCTGTTTATCGGTCTTGCTAGCTAAATGAGCAATTTACGCGATTGCCGTGACGCATACTATGAGCGGAAAGAACAGGCCCAAAAAAGGGCGGAACGGAGCGGATGACGATGGATGAGCAACTTCTGAAGGTGCAGATGGACAAGCTGGCGATCATGGAATTGCCCGCTCTCTATATGCGCGGACTCGACCGGCTCGACCGCGATCTGCTGCGCGCCCAGTTCTGGGATGATGCCTATATGGATTACGGCATTTACGCCGGCGATGCCGACGGATTCTGCGATTTCTGCATGGCGGCGCTCGCCGATCATGATCGCAACCAGCATATGATCGGCCAGAATATCATCGAGGTCGAAGGCGACACCGCCTACGGCGAAGTCTATTTCCAGGCCTATCACCGGGTCCGGAGCGACGCAGGCGAACTCCGCGATATCTTCATCTGCGGCCGCTACGCCGACCGCTACGAAAAGCGCGATGGCATCTGGAAATTTTCCTACCGCAGCGAGATCGTCGACTGGGCCCGCGATGACCCGGCGACCGACGGTTTTCTCGAAGGATCGGGCAATATCTGGGGCGAACGCAAGCCCGATGACCCGATCTACAACCGGGCCGCGATGGCCAGACCGGAGAATATATAATGTCCCTCAACCTTACCGACGCCCCAGAAACCGACCTGCCGAAAGGCGAGGCCCGCTGCCCCGGCCCCTCCTATCAGGACATATTGGATTCCGACGGATATGATGTTCCGGAGGCGATGCGGGCGCAGCAATATGAATTTCTCGGCGACGAGGATATCGGCTTCGAGCGCTACAGCAGCGAAGCATTTGCCGAGGCCGAAATCGACCATATGTGGAACAGGACCTGGCAATGGGCCTGCCGCGAGGAACATATCCCGGCCAAGGGAGACCGTTATGTCTATGATGTCGGCCCCTATTCAATCCTGGTAGTGCGCGGCGACGATCAGAAAATCCGTGCCTTCGTCAATTCCTGCCCGCATCGCGGCATGCAGTTCGCGACCGAGGGCAGCACCGGTGTGCGCCGTTCCACCATCCGCTGTCCTTTCCACGGCATGGCCTTCAATCTCGACGGCTCGCTCAACGAAATCCCCTGCCGCTGGGACTTCCCGCATCTCAACGAAGACAATTTCCGTCTGACCGAAATCCGGTGCGATCTCTGGGGCGGTTTTGTCTTCATCAACATGGACAAGAACGCACCGCCGCTGGCCGACTATCTCGAGGTCGTGCCCGAACATTTCAAGCTCTGGCCGATGGACGACCGCTATGTCGCTCTGCACACCGAAAAGGTACTGCCGGCCAACTGGAAAATGGCGATGGAAGCCTTTCTCGAGGCCTTCCATGTGCTCGAAACCCACAGCCAGGCGGTGCAGACCGCCGCCGATGCCAATGCGCAATATGATATTTTCGGCAAGAATGTCAGCCGCTTCATCCACGCCATCGGCAAACCCAGCCCGCACCTCAAACAGCCGGTCAGCGAGAAGCAGATTTTCGCCAAGTTGGGCCGCGATCCGGAAGACTTGCCCGAAGGCGCCGAAGCCCGCGCCCACCACGCGCAGCTCTTGCGCGAGGAATATGGCGAACAATTTGATGTCGATCTGTCCGGCATCTCCACAGCAGAGATGGTCGACAGCATCGAATATTTTGTATTCCCCAACGCCTTTTTCTTCCCCGGAATCAGCATCCGGCTCTGCTACCGCTTCCGGCCGATCGACGTCGATCATTGCCTGCACGAAATATTGCTGCTGCAGCCGGTGCCGAAGGGCAAGCCGCGCCCTGCCCCGGCCAAGCCGATCCGGCTGGAAGTCGAGGACAGCTATACCACCGTGCCCGGATTTGATCTCGCCGAGATTCTCGATCAGGACACCGACAATCTGATGATGCAGCGCGATGGCGCCAAGGCCTCCCTGAAAGCGGCAAAGGGCGCGCAGTCGCTCGGCAATTATCAGGAAGCCCGCATCCGGCGGATGCACCTGACGCTGGACGAATATCTCGCGGACTAGGCTCTGTCCGGCAGACGGCGGCGATGCACGGCGCCTGACGGCGCCTGGCAGCCCTGCCTTACAGAATAGCGCTATCGGGAGGTCTTCGGCGTAAATCCGATATGCAATTCCTTCAGCGAGCGCAGCAGGAAATGCGGGTGGACGGCAAAATCATTTCTGCCCTGGATGAACCACATATCCTCGAACCGGTCGACCACGGCGGTAAAGCCCCAGATCAGCTCGCGCCGGGCAAGCGGCGCGCCGAGACAATGGTGGATGCCGGAGCCGAAGCCCATATGGGCCCCCGCGCGCTTGCGCTCGAGGTCGATGCTGTCGGGACATTTGAAGACACTCTCGTCGCGATTGGCGGCGGCATAGCGGACGTTGATCAGCGCGCCCTTGGGAATGGTAACGCCGTGCATCTCGGTGTCCTCCGCGGCAAAGCGCATCAGGCTCTGAACCGGTGATTCCAGCCGGACCACCTCCTCGACAAAGGTCTTCATATATTTGTCGGGATCGCTCTTCAGCTGCTCCCAGACAGGCTTGTTCTCGATCAGCAGCCGGATGCCCGACGCCAGCGCGTTGGTGGTGGTCTCGCTGCCACCCACGAACGTGTCCGCCATCATCTCGGCGTGCAGCTCATTGTCGTTGAGCGGCCGTCCCCATTCCTCGATCACCCGGTTGACCAGCTCGCTGAGCAGGCTGTCGTCGGGATTCTGCCGCAGCCGCTCGAAAATCGGATGAAAATAATGCTGCCCCTCGATCTCGCGGTCGACCATTTCCAGTTCGGCTTCCTCGCCGAGCATCATCGATATCCGGTGGAAGAAGGCGTCGGTCCAGCGTTTGATCTTCCACATGTCCGCGCGCGGCGCGCCCATCTGCTCGCCGATGATATAGAGCGGCAGCGGCACCGCGAACTGGCTGACCCAGTTGCACTCGCCGTCCGCGATAAAGCCGTCGATCAGCTCATAGGCCAGTGTCTCGACCAGCGGGTCCATGGTCTTGATCTTGCTCGGCCTGAACGCCTCGTTGAACATCGCCCGCATCTGCTTGTGATTGGGATCATCGCGGCTCGACAAGGTCGGTTCCGGCAGCCAGCCCTTTTCCTCGAACCGTTGCTGCACCAGCCGCTGTCGCTCGCTGCTGCCGGTCTTGTTGAAGGCGGCGAATTTCTTCGGGCTGCTGGGAAAGGTCTCGGGATCGAGCAGCACGCGGCGAACGTCCTCGTAACGGGTGATGACATAGATATCGGTGCCCGGCTGCTTGTAGACCGGCGCCTCGTTGCGCAGCGTGCTGTAGGCATCATAAGGGCATTGCTGCGTTTCCGCGTCCAGCAGATTGATATCCGGATCGGCCCTGGCCGCCATATCGTCTCTCCCTAGCGCACCTGAATTTTTTCCTCGCCCCATGGTGCAATGGTCGCGGCGGTCCGGAACGCCTCGGGCAGCTCGTCGACCATATGCATGGTCGCGGCGAGCCGGCCGAAGCCGACGAAAAAGGCGCAGGTCATGCCCAGTTCGACAATTTGCGCTTCGCTGAAATGCTGCCGCAGACCGGCGTGGACGCTGTCGTCAATCGCCAGATGGTCGGTCGCCATCAGTTCGCCATAACGGATCGCCGCCTTTTCCGCGTCGCTGAGATTGTCCGCTTGCTGCGGCTTTTCCAGCGAGCAGACCGCGCCTTCGTCGACTCCGTCCTCAACCGCGTCGCTGTAGCGGATCGCCATGCAGCTGCGGCACTGGTTGAAAAAGGCGATGCGCAACCGGACCAGCTCGACCAGCCGTTCCGGCAGGCTCCGGCCGCGCTTCAGCGCGCCACCAAATTGCATCAGCCCCAGCGCCTGTTCCGGGCAATGGGCAAAATAGCGGATCAGCCCCTGCTCGAGATCGGTGGCTTCATCGGGATTGACGGCCTCGCGGATCCGCGGATCCCACTCTTCCGGCGGCAGTTTCGAAATTCGGCTCATCCGATCCTCTCCCATATTCTCATGGATTTGGTGAGAGAATAGGTCTTGCGCGCGGCAAGGACACTGTCGATTTGATGGGGAGTTTACCACAAGCCGGTTGACTCGAATTTGGCATGGCCATATTCTGGCCTCGGTTCGGGACACCTGCCGCTTGCAGACGAAAGTCTTGGTGAAGTCCCGTAATTACTATTCATCTCGTCATGTCCGCAACATGCTTCAAGATGGCAACGCAAGCACCATTCTCACGAAGCATATTTGCAATGGATGAGATTGATATGAATTCCTCACGACAAGACTCCCTATCGCTAAAGGAAATGAAACAGCAGGCGCGTCGCCTGCGGTCTGACATCGCTCAGGATTCCGCGCCGATATCACACAGCAAATCGTTGGAAATGGTCGCCCATCAAAGAGGCTTCAAGGACTGGAATACGCTCCATGCGTCGGCCTCCAACCGGCCGGATTTCGAGAAGCTGAGTTTAGGCGACACCGTGACCGGTCGCTATTTGGGACAATCGTTTCGGGGTGAAGTCGTCGCCATCCGGACGATAAAGCTCGGACAACTCTACCATATCTCGATCCAGCTTGAACAGGCGATCGACGTCGTGACCTTTGAGTCCTTTTCCAACTTCCGCAGGCGCCTGAACTGTAGCGTCGACCACAGCGGCGTTTCTCCGGCCAAAACGTCCAACGGTGAACCGCATATGATATTGGAGCTGTGACGATGGAAACCGGAGAATCACCGCACAAGCAGATGCTCGCCGACTTTCTCAACGATGTATGGACCGATGGAAAGGTCGATGTTGTCGATCAATATCTGGCAGATAGCTATACAATCCACAATGACCCTGGGGACCCCTGGGATGGCCAGACGCTCTCCATTGAAGGATTCAAGAACCGTCTGGTCCAATCTCGGGCAATGGCCCCCGACCAGATTTTCCATGTTAAGAAAATGGTTGAGGAAGGCAATGAGATTGTCGTGGCCTGGACCTGGTCAGGAACCCATCTGGGCGATATCCCAGGCATTCCGGCAACAGGACGGAAAATCGCCATGACTGGTCTGACCATCTACGATTTCGAGGGCGACCGGCTGTCGGGCCATTGGCAGGTTGCTGATCGCCTGTCGGTATTCCAGCAACTGACCCAAGGTCCGCCCGCCTAGTTCTGATTGACTGTTGTTGCGGAAGGTCGAAGCGGGAAGGTGCCGCTCGCCCTATTCCGCCTCGGCATTCCTGTCATATTTGAGCTCAAGATAGCGACCCCGGATCGACAGATTGTCGATATCGCCCTTGGCAATCTGCTGGGTCACCCCGGCGATCTCCTTTTCGATCAGGCCGAGTCCGCTGATCAGCTGCTCGTCCGGAGACTTGCCGCTGTCATTGCTCTTCGAGCGCATTGAGACCGGAATCGCGCGATAGCCGTTGATCAGTTCGGGCAGATGCTCGCCGACCAGCTTGCGCACTTCATAGGCGGCGGCATCGCCTTCGTTCAGCTTGTTCAGCTGCGGCGACAGCATGTCGAGCTGGACACCGATACCGTTGACGATCTGGACCGCCGGCGCCGGCAGCGCTGGTCGCTGGTTTTCCAGCCAGATTTCGGTCTTGCCGGCGAGCGATTTGAGATCGGACTTCAGGATCGTCTCGGGCGTCGGCATTTTCATCTGCGGGAAGCGCATCGATGCCCAGATGCCCGCTGCGATCAGGCCGGCGGAAATCATCACGCCCCAGAAACCGATGCCGCTCAATATGCCGCCAACGATGCTGGCGCCGACCAGCACGCCAACCGTCCACAGCACCGCCCGGCCCAGTTTCTTGAAAAAATGGCTTTGCTTCAGCTTGTGCGAGCGGTTGCCGATCGAACGGCGGAACTGCGCTTCGCGCAGCGCCCGTGCCGCGCCGTCATAGATTTGCTGGTTGGTTTCCGTCACCGGGCTCTAGCCCTCCAACGCGGTCAGGGGATTTTCGGACGGCGCTTCCAGCTGGGCCTTGGCCTGGCCTTCGGAGCGGGCAATATAGCCCTTCGACTTTTCGATCTCGCCGGACAGGCTGTTGACCGTCGCTTTCATATTTTCCAGCGCCTTCAGCTTGAACGTGTCGATATTGTCCATCGTGTCATAGACATTCTGGAACGCCCGCTGCAGCGTCTCCAGCGGGATCGTCGCCGACGCGGCCTGCTCGTGAATCTGGCCGGTCTGGTTTTTCAGCATCTCGCTGGTGCTGTCGATGACGCCGGCAGTGGTGGTGTTGAGCGCGCTGATCTGGTCGAGCACCAGTTTCTGGTTGGTCAGCGCCTGGGCGACCGTCACGCCGGTGCGCAGCGCACCGACCGTGGTGGTGCTGGCCCGGTCGACGCCCTTGACCAGCTCGACATTGTTGCGCTTGACCAGATCGAGCGCGAGATAGCCCTGCACGGTGACGGCCATCTGGGTCAGCAGGTCCTGTGTCCGCTGCCGCACATAGAACAGCGCGCTTTCGCGGATCGCCTTGGCCTTGGCCGGGTCGGTGGCGTCGAGCTCGGCTGCCTTGTCCTCGAGCCGTTGGTCCATGACCTTGGAGACATGGATCATCTGTTCCAGGCAGCCCATCGCTGCCCACAGATTCTTGCGTTCGACATCGATCGCCGCATTGTCCATCAGCAGCTCGTCCTTGCCGGACCGCAGCCGGTCAAGGATCGAGGCGATATGGCCCTGCGCGCTCTTGTAGCCGTCGAAATAGTTGCGCATCTTGTTGCCGAACGGGATGATCCCGAAAATCTTCTTCTTGGTCGTCAGATTGCCGCGCTTGCCAGGATCGAGATCCTCGACCGTGCGCCGCAGCTCGGCGAGATCGGAACCGATGCCGCTGCTCTCGTCCATCGACCGGATCGGGCGATCCAGAAAGCGGTTGGACTGGCCCGCCGCTTCGGCGATTTCCTTGCGGCCCATATTGGTAATCTGGTCCACTTTTTTGCCGAATTCGGGACTGTTTTCGTCCTGAGCGATCAAATCATCGATAAAACTGTCAACTTTTTGCTCCAGTTTCGACTTTACCTCGTCGCCAATCGACACCAGGCCGCCAGCCTTCTCGGGTGCAACCGGCGCCACCGGATCCGGCGGAGTCAGTTTCAGTTCCTCGGTTGCTGTGATCGTTTCGGTCGCCATGCTGTTCAGCCTCCCTGCCCCGGCACCAGTGCGGGGCTTTTACTATAAATGGATGCAAATGCCCCGCTTTTCAAGCGTTTCAACTGCTGTATTATAAATATAATACAGTTTTTCCGAAACAGCGCAACATGCTTCCAGTTCTTCCAGCATTTACGCCGGAGCCCTGTCCAGCGCCGCAACCACCTGCGGCGTGATCTTGCCGACAATCACATCAATCCCGTCCGCTGTAGGATGAATGCCGTCGGGCTGGAAAAGATCGGGGTGACCAACCACCCCCTCCATGAAAAACGGGTAAAGCGCGATATCATATTTCTTGGCCAGTGCTGGATAGATGATATTGAATTCCTTGATGAATTCTCCGCCGAGATTGGGCGGCGCCAGCATCCCGGTCAGCATCACCGGAATATCCCGCTCCTTGAGCTTCTTCACCATGGCCTCCATATTTGCCCGCGTTTCTGACGGTTTCAGGCCGCGCAGCATATCATTGCCACCCAGCCCCAGGATCACCAGATCCGGTTTGCGCGACAGGCTGTCGAGAACAAAATCCATCCGCCGCAAGCCGGCCGCCGTTGTATCGCCCGACACCCCGGCATTGTGCACGCGCACATCCCTGCCCGCCGCCCGCAGCGCCGCCTGCAGTTCGGGAGCGAAGCCGTCTTTCTGGTCGACGCCATAGCCGGCGTAGAGGCTGTCTCCGAAGGCAAGGATCAGGGTGTCCGCTTCCTTGGCATCCGCAGTGGCACCCGCTGCCGCCTCAACCTGTCCGGACTGCGGGCCAGCCGCGGTTTCTTCAGCCGGTTCCGGGCTGCAGGCGATCAGAAGTTGTAGAAAGGCCAGCGAGAGGCCATATGTGATAAAATTCCTCAACATCGGATATCCTTTCCTCCATGATCCAGAAAACCGCCGCAACCAGCGACGCTGCCATGACCGCCCCCCATATCGCGATTGCAGCCCAAAATGTCACCCTGTCTTTGGGGGAAGGCGAAGCAAAGGTCGATATTCTGCGCGGTATCGACCTGTCGATCGAGGCGGGCAAGACCGTGGCCCTGCTCGGCCCGTCGGGATCGGGAAAATCCTCGCTGATGGCGATCCTGTCCGGACTGGAACGGGCAAGCGGGGGAACGGTGAATATCGCCGGAGCTGATTTTGGCGCGATGAACGAGGATCAGCTGGCGGTCGCGCGCCGCGGCCGGGTCGGCATTGTCCTGCAGGCCTTTCATCTGCTGCCGACGATGACCGCGCTGGAAAATGTCGCGGTACCGCTGGAACTGGATGGGCAACTGCAGCCTTTCGAGATCGCCGCGCAGGAGCTTGCTGCTGTGGGCCTCGGCGACCGGCTCGGCCATTATCCGACCCAGCTTTCCGGCGGAGAACAGCAGCGGGTGGCGATTGCACGAGCGATGGCGTCGCGTCCCACCATAATCTTTGCCGACGAACCGACCGGCAATCTCGACGGTACTACCGGGGACAAGGTCATCAAACTTCTGTTTGATCGCCAGAAGGCGACCGACGCGACGCTGCTGATCATCACCCATGACCCGGAACTGGCAAAACGCTGCGACCGGATCATCGAACTGCGCGACGGACTGATCGAAAGGGACAGCGAAGCGTGACGGGTTCCGACCTCGGCAAAGCCTGGACCATAGCCCGCCGCGATCTGCGTGGCCGCTTTGTCGGATTGCGTCTGCTGATCGTCTGCCTGTTGCTGGGCGTGGCAACGCTGGCAGCGATCGGCAGCCTGACCAATGCCATTACCGAGGAACTCGCCAATCGCGGCCAGGCCATTTTGGGCGGCGATATAGAGATTGCCGTCGCCCAGCGCGAAGCAACCAGCGATGAACTGGCGGCCCTGAAACAGTCGGGAACCCTGTCCGAGACGATCCGGATGCAGGCGATGGCCCGGCTTCCGGACGGCAGCGACACGCAGCTGGTGGAACTGAAAGGCGTCGATAATACCTATCCGCTCTATGGCCGCTTCACGCTGGAAAATGGAAAAACGGTCTCCGCCCCGGCCCGACAGGAAATTTACGTCACTCCCGCGCTGATGCAGCGGCTTTCCCTTAAGATCGGCGACCGGATTGCCTTTGGCGAGGCCAGCTTCACCATTTCAGGGGTGATTGGCGATGAACCCGACAGGCTCAGCGAAGGCCTCTCGCTGGGACCTGTGGCAATAACCTCGCTGGTGGGTTTGCGGGACACGAATCTGATCCAGCCGGGCAGCCTGTTCGAGAGCAAATATCGACTGAAATTGCCAGCGACAGCCGATCCTCGCGCCATTGGCGACCAGCTTTCCGAACAATTCCCCAACGCGGCCTGGGAAATCAAGACCCGCGACGATGGCGCCCCGAGCACGCGGCGCTTCATCGAGCGCATGGGACAGTTTCTGACGCTGGTGGGGCTCGCTTCGCTGGTGATTGCCGGCATCGGGGTCGGCAATGGCGTTGCCTCCTATCTGCGCGGCAAGCAGGGGGCGATTGCCACGCTCAAGATTCTCGGCGCGGACAGCGCGATGATCTTTCGCATCTATCTTTTCCAGATCATGGCGGTCGCGCTCGGTGCAATCGCCCTGGGCCTAGTGATCGGCGCCCTCGCCCCGCTGGCGATTATCGAGATCGCGGGCGATGTCCTGCCGATAAAACCCGAATTTTCACTCTATCCCGTCCCGCTGCTGGTCAGCGCGCTCTATGGGTTTTTGATTGCGGTGATCTTTGCCTTGCCGCCGCTGTCGCGAGCCAAGACAATCCCGGCGGCCGGCATCATCCGCGGTGAAGGCCGGTCCTGGCGACAGATTGATCGCCAAAGCTGGATTGGCGTCGGCCTCGCTGTCGCTGCGATAGTCGCACTGGCTGTCGGCACAGCCGATGAACCGCTGTTTTCCGCCTCCTTCCTCGGTGCCGCTGCTGCGATTTTGCTGCTGCTCGCGGCACTGGGCGCGCTGATCCGGTGGCTTGCAAGCAAGGCGCCGCGTCCGAAGCAGCCATTGCTGCGTCTCGCCCTGACCAGTCTCCACCGGCCCGGCAGCCAGACCGGACAGCTGGTGGTGGCGCTTGGCCTCGGGCTGACCCTGTTTGCTACGCTGGCAGCGATCCAGACCAGCCTGACCAATGAAATCCGCTCCACCGTTCCCCGCGATGCCCCGAGCTTTTTCGTTCTGGACATCCCGGTCGAACGCGCAGACGAATTTCGTGCCTGGGTTGCGGAAACCGCCAGCGATGCGGAAGTTAACGTCGTGCCAACCCTGCGCGGAACAATCACCGAATTTGGCGGCCAGCGCGTCTCCGAACTGGAAACATTGCCGGAAGGCACCTGGGTTCTCCGCGGTGACCGTGGCCTTACTTATAGCGCCACCATACCCGAAGGCAGCGAAGTGGTGGCCGGCAAATGGTGGGCGCCGGATTATGACGGGCCGCCCCTCGTGTCGGTCGATCAGGAACAGGGCGCGGCGCTCGGGCTGGAGATCGGCGACAGCCTGACCGTCAGCCTGCTTGGTGTCGAAATCCCGGCCAGGGTCGCCTCTTTCCGCAAGGTCAACTGGCGCAATTTCGGGTTCAACTATGTGCTGGTATTCCCGCCCAGCGTGCTCGCCAATGTTCCCCATAATGTCGCTGCTACCATTCAGATGGACGCGGCCAGGGAAGATCGTCTGCTCAGCATATTACCAAAGGAATTCCCGTCCATCTCGATGGTCAAGGTCAAGGAGATCGCTTCGCAGATCGGCGACATACTGGACCAGATGGCGAGCGCCATTGCTGCTGCCGCATCGATTGCGATCTTTTCCGGTATCGCAGTGCTGATCGGTGCTATCGCAGCATCCCGGCAGGCCCGGGTCTATGACAGCGTGATTCTAAAACTGCTCGGCGCGACCCGGTCACAGGTTTTGACCGTTCAGGCGATCGAATATGCGCTGCTTGCCTTTCTTCTGTCGCTGGTCGCGCTGGGCCTTGGCCTGCTTGCCGGCTGGTTTGTCATAACCCAGATTTTCGAATTTACCTGGCAACCGGATTGGGGCATTGTCCTGCTGACCTTGGGAATTGGTGCGATTGTCACGCTGGGGATCGGTTTGCTGGGCTCCATTCCGGTACTTTCGGCCAAGCCGGCCAGAGCGCTGAGAGAACTCTGATATCGTCGCTAGTTCGGCTGCTCCATCCTTGCCAGTCGTACTGCCACCGGCGCTGACAGAAACAGTTGCGATAGATGATAGAATATCAGCGGCAATATCACCAGACCGGCCCGTTCTGGCGCAAAAATGATAGCCGCCAACGGTGCACCAATCGCCACGCTCTTTTGCGCGCCGGAAAACAACAAGGTCTTGCGGTCCCTCTGGTCAAAGCCCAGCCAGCCCCCCAGCAGCCAGGTCCCGCCAAAGGCCAGCCCCAACCAGAGGAGCAGCGCCGCCACCAGCCAGCCAAACTCGGCACCGCTGACCCGGCTCCACATGCCGGCGATGATGGCGGCGGAAAAGGAAACATAAACCGCCAGCGCGATCGCCCCGCGGTCGATCCAGCCGGCCAGATCCTTGTATCGCATCACCCACGGCCGTAGCCAGGTCTGAAAAACCTGACCCAGCACGAATGGCAGGACCAATATGCCCGCCAGCTTGATGATCGTGTCCGAAGTGATTTCCACCCCTGCGGCCTGTGCGAGCAGGGCAAATAGCAGCGGTGACAGAAATACGCCGACGATATTAATCAGCGCGCTGGCAACAACCGATGCCGCGACATTGCCCTGCGCGATCGCACAATAGCTGGTCGCGGATTGCACGGTCGACGGAAGCACGCCCAGAAACAGAAAGCCCAGCGCGACATCGGCGGGCAGAACCTCGCCCAGCACCAGCGACAGGCAGAGACCGATGGCCAGCATCACACCGAACACCCAGACAAATATCGTGCCCTGCAGCCGGATATTTCCCAGCCCCGCCTTCACTTCATGGCGTTCAAGCCGGATGCCGTGCAGCAGAAATACGGAGAAGATTCCGGCATTGAACAATATTTCTGCAACAGTTTTGGCGGGTCCCTCTACCGGTAGCAGCGTCGCCAGCAGCACGGCTCCGCTGAGCAGCCAGATGAATTTGTCGGTGAGGATCAGACGAAGGGTTTGCATCGGATCGTGCCATGCCTTTCGCATTGCCTGACAGCAACAATTATTGCACAGGGGTTCGGTGAGTAATGGCAAGACCATCGGCCCGGTTCGCGCCTGGGCCCTTGCGGCCGGCGGCATGGTGGGCGGCGGCATTTATATTTCTCTGGGCGTGGTGATTGAGGCAGCAGGCGCATGGGCATGGCTCAGTTTTGCCATCGCGGGGCTGGCCGCGCTGATCTCCGCTTATAGCTACGGCAAGCTGTCCAACAAATTCGGACGCTCTGGTGGTGCTTTTGAATTCCTCGAGAAAATGGATCACCCGGAGGTCGCCGGCAGCCTGAGCTGGCTGCTGATCATCGGCTATACGTTGACGATTTCTGTCTATGCCTATGCATTCGGCCATTATGTCGCCCACAGCTTTGGCGGCAGCGAAATTATCATTCGCGCATTGGCTCTGGCCATCGCGATTTTTATGATCGGGCTCAACCTGATGGGAGCAGGCAAACTGACCGGCGTCGAGGTTCTGATCGTGACCGGAAATCTGCTGATCCTCATTGTGCTGGCGGTCATCGGCTTGCTCCACTGGAACCCCACCGCCCTCGGCGACGGCGTACCCGACAAACCCCTCTCCGCTGCCTTCATCGGAGCGGCAGTGATATTCATTTCCTACGAAGGCTTCCAGCTGCTCGCCTATGAATATGGCGACCTTGTCGATCCGAAGAAATATTTCGTGCCCGTTTTGGTATCAGCCAGTATCTTCGTAATCGGGATATATGTTGCAGTGACACTGGGTGCCACGATGATCCTGGGCGCCAGCGGCGTGGTCGAGGGCAAGGAAGTCGCGCTGTCCAACGCCGCACAACAAATTCTTGGCACCCCCGGACTGATCGCAATGACCATCGCCGCCGCCTTTGCCACTTCGGCGGCGATCAATTCGACTCTCTTCTCCACCGCAAAACTGGCGGCCCGGATCACCAGGGACAAGGAATTGCCGGAATTCTGGGGCCACACAAACAGCAATGACATCCCGGATCGCGCGGTCATCGCATTGGGACTGACCGCCGGTATTCTGGCGATCACTGGCTCGCTTTCGTCGCTGGTCGAAGCAGCAAGTCTCGTGTTCGTCACGACATTTGGCGTGGTAAACTATCTGTGCGCGCGAACCATCGCCGACCGCGGCCTCTTAGCATGGAGCGGAACGGCGCTGTGCGCTGCCATCGGCGCCGTCCTGGTCTATCATCTGGCCAATAGTCAGCCCGTTCCACTGATGATTCTCGACACGCTTATTCTCGTATCGATCTTTGTCCGCCCGATACTCCTCAGGAATCGAGCCCGGCAGTAATGCCAAAGACTGTTGTTGCAGCGCAGCACGATTTCCGGTAGAGGCGCGACAACTTCGGGGCGCTGCTTATGGCCGCCCTTTCCTCTTCTTACGGTAGAATTTGATATGTCTCTTCGCAATATTGCAATCATTGCGCACGTTGATCACGGCAAAACCACGCTGGTTGACCAGCTTTTCCGCCAGTCCGGAACTTTTCGCGACAATGAGCGCGTCGAGGAACGGGCGATGGATTCGAACGATCTCGAAAAAGAACGCGGCATCACGATTCTCGCAAAATGCACCAGCGTCGAGTGGAAGGGCACACGGATCAATATTGTCGATACCCCGGGCCATGCCGACTTTGGCGGTGAAGTGGAACGGATTCTGTCGATGGTTGATGGTGTGATTCTGCTCGTCGACAGTGCCGAAGGCGCAATGCCGCAAACCAAATTCGTGACCGGCAAGGCGCTCGCACTTGGCCTGAAGCCAATCGTGGTCGTCAACAAGATCGACCGTCCCGATGGCCGCGCCGAAGAAGTGCTCGACGAAGTGTTTGACCTGTTCGTCAATCTCGACGCAAATGACGAGCAGCTCGACTTTCCGTCGCTTTTCGCCAGCGGCCGCAACGGCTATGCCGGTGAAACGCCGGACGTACGTGAAGGTGACCTGTCTCCCCTGTTCGACAAGATCATTGAGCATGTGCCCGAGCCCGACGTCGATCCGGATGCGGAGTTCAAATTTCTTGTTACCTTGCTTGACCGCGACAATTTCGTTGGCCGCATATTGACCGGGAAGGTCGAAAGCGGAAAAATCGACATCAACATGCCAATTCATGCGATCGACATGGATGGAAATGTGGTGGAATCCGGTCGCGCGACCAAGATCATGGCGTTTAACGGTCTGGAGCGGGTTCCGGTGGAAAGCGCCAAGGCGGGTGACATTATTTCTCTCGCTGGCCTGACAAAGGCGACCGTTTCCAACACGATCTGCGACATTTCCGTAAAAGAACCGATTGCAGCGCAACCGATTGATCCGCCAACGCTGTCCATGCGATTTGCTGTCAACGACAGCCCCGTCGCAGGCCGCGAAGGCGACAAGGTCACCAGCCGCGTTATCCGCGAGCGCCTGTTCCGTGAAGCCGAGTCAAACGTCGCCATCAAGGTGACCGAAAGCGACGACAAGGACAGTTTCGACGTGGCCGGTCGTGGCGAATTGCAACTCGGCGTGCTTATCGAAACAATGCGCCGCGAAGGTTTTGAACTGGGTATTTCCCGTCCCCGCGTTCTCTACCGCGAGGAAAATGGCAAGCGCCAGGAACCCTATGAAACCGTCGTGATTGACGTGGACGACGAATATTCCAGCACCGTGGTATCCAAGATGCAGCGACGCAAGGCGGAACTGACCGAGCAGCGCCCCTCCGGCGCCGGCAAGACCCGCCTCACCTTCTCTGCACCTTCCCGTGGCCTGATCGGCTATCATGGCGAATTCCTGTCCGACACCCGCGGCACCGGCCTGATGAACCGCCTGTTCGAAAAATATGACGATTATAAGGGCGTTATCGAAGGCCGTCCGGTCGGGGTTCTGGTATCAAACGGGACCGGCAGCACAGCAGCTTATGCACTGAACATGCTCGAAGAACGCGGCGTGCTGTTTATCGGGGCGCAGACTCCGGTCTACGAAGGCATGATTATCGGCGAAAATGCCAAACCGGGCGATCTGGACGTCAATCCGATGAAATCCAAGGCGCTGACCAACTTCCGCGTCTCTGGCAAGGAAGACGCCATCCGCCTGACCACGCCGAAAGTGATGACGCTGGAACAGGCGATTGCCTATATCGACAATGACGAGCTGGTCGAGGTTACGCCAAAGAATATCCGCCTGCGCAAACGCTATCTTGATCCAAACGAACGGAAAAAGGCATCGCGTCAGGCGGCTGCGGCTTAAGTTGATCTTCTTTTTCGCCGACTCATGAAGAATTTTTCGTGGTTTAAACCTGCCAGACTTAATATCCGGATGGTTCAACAACAAATATTTCTCCATCTGAGTCGGCGAGAATTAGGTTATTTTCCCGATCCTTCCCGATAGCTACGATCCCATCGATACTACCTGCATCTGGCTCAAAATCTGTATTCAGCACTTCATATTTTGACGAGGACACACTTTTTCCCGTCATCAAATCATTTAAACCGACGGCCCAAATTTTTCCGCTGTTTCTGTCTGCAAAAATATATTTTGACTGCAAGCTGACAATTGGGCCATTATAAACAGCACCACCAACTACCGAACTTCCTGCGCGATCACCACTGCCTCTACCGTATTCGGTCACCGGCGCCGTTAGAGGGTCAGTCGTACTGCCTGTCACAGGTGCACTACCTTCAAAAAATGGCCAACCAAAATTTGTGCCCCCAACATTGTGAGAGAGGTAATTTATCTCTTCAGCCACTGAGCTACCACGATCGGGAAAATAGATCCCATCACCAAACAAACTTCCACCTTTGGGGTCTTGCAAACCGAGCGCATAAACAAAGCGGTCGCCCCCTCCAGCAACATAAGGGTTCCCAGGATGAGCCAGGAAAAATACGGGTGAAGCACCCGCATATGGGTCGGGGTTCGGCCGCAGCCTGAGCACCTTGCCCAGTTTTGAATTCGGATTTTGAGCGTTATCCGCGTCGCCCGCATCACCCACCATTACATAGAGGTAGTTGTCCGGACCAAATGTCAGCCAACCTCCATAATTTATGTCAGAATCGTGAGGAATTTCCAACTGGGTACCACTGCCCGATGGCAGCTCGATGGTCTGCCGTTTGATTTTTCGGATCGAAATATTGCTTCCGGAACTAGCGAATGGGCCGCTCCGTGCAGCAGTTACAAAAGCCCAATAAGTATTGTTGGCAGAGAAAGACGGGTCAACCGTCAGGCCTAAAAGACCGCCCTCGCCTGCGGTGTTAACGTTGAGAAGAGTTCGGTCGAGATTGCGGGTCCCATCCACTGTGTCTAACTCATATATATTGCCGCCGCGTTCGGCCACAAACACCTTTGCTTGGCTTGGTATCGTCGCGATGACTGTAACATCGTTCAATCCCGTCGTCAGGCGACGAACACGAATGCCTTCACGATCATTTGCAACGGTAACAACCGTGTTTTCACTAGCGATCAGACGGCCATCACTGACAGTGACGGTAATGTTGTAAATATTGTCCATGTTATCATCAGTCGGCAGCTCGAAATTAGCTGCCGTCTTGAAAGACAATGCGCCGGAAGAGTTTATTACAAAGTCATCTGCATCGACGCCCGATATTGAAAATTTCAGTTGATCGCCATCGGTATCGCGCGCCTGTACGTTCAGCACCGCTGTCTGGTTTTCCGTAATCACTGGCGACCCGATAGGCAGAATTTCGGGTCGTACGTTCGCTGATGGCGGTAGTTGCACAGGCGGCGAAGAACTGCCGCCGCCCCCGCATCCCACCAGCAAGAGTGACGACAAGACAAAGAGAGAACTACGCATTTCTGTGAAACTCCAAAGCTTTAGCGAACGTTATCTCGGTCAATTCCTGTTTACAAGTTCAATCCCGGGATGATGGCTTGAAAATAAGGAGGGCGCTCAAACCAAAAAAAGGCGGCCAAATGGCCGCCTTTTTCTTATTTACCTAATCTGAAACCCGCTTTTTAGAAACGGAAAGCTGCTGTCAGACGGATGCTGTGCAGATCGAAATCCGGATCGCTGCGCTTCATGTCGGTTCCGCCGGACGCCAGAAGAAACGGGTTTGTGGCTCCTGCGGTGCCTGGTCCAACATTCACAACATAGTCATCGTCATTATAGCGAGTAAAAAGATACTCGAGACCCATGGTGATATTGTCGGTCACCTTGGCTTCTGCACCAACGCCGCCGGTCCAGCCGAAGCTTTCGGTCTTGCCATTGTCGGTAAAGCTGTTTGCCCCATTGGTGGTGGTGAAGCTGTTGTCGATCTTGGCATAAGACACACCGCTGGTTGCGTAAAACAAAACGCCGCCCGGGGTATAACCAATCCGGCCACGAGCGCCGATGGCATAGTCCAGTTTGCGAGTGAACGTGTAGGAGGCAGGCGTTGTACTGAAGCCCGTCACGCTGTCTGTGGATTCGCTGCGACCCGCATCGACCATGAAGCCGACGACAAGATTGCCATATTGCTTGTCAGCACCGGCACGAACATAATAATCGAAATCGTCCTTGTCATTGGTGCAGCCGGCGTTCGGCACATTGCTCTTGGCCGCACCGTTACAGAAACCGGGCGAGAAGGCATTGGCACCGGTCACAGTATTTACATTATTGTCGAAGCTGCCATTGCGATCGGTATCGAATATGATGCTTTCATTCCTGTCATTGGTCTGGGCACCGAGACCGAATGATCCTCCGATATAAAAGCCGTCGAATTCCTTGTTTTCAATTTCCTGCGCCTGGGCAGAACCGGCGGTCATCGCGGCAAGCATGGTGGCCGCAGCCAGGGTATATTTTATTGGGGACATATTAAAACTCCATATTATACTAATGACAACGATACCTACCAAGCGAACGCCTGCTGAAGCAGTTCCGTCGGAGATAGAAAAACCCTCAAACGTGACATTAAAACCACAGATTCTTGAGAGCAGGGATTCAATTTCGAATTTTCTATTTAACGAAGGCCAAACATACAGGGTTGTACGAAAAGCGTTATTCGCATCGGCCTTAAGAACGTCGAAACCAGAACGCCCCACTATTATTTACGCCATGAACTCAGACTGAACCTGAACGGAAGTCGTGACTGACCTATCCGGTCTCAGACGACGGTCAGCATGGCTTGGAATATCTGGAGGGTTGTGGCAAGGCACTCAAAATTTGTTTATTCGAGAGACATCACATATGACTGAGCAGAACTCCGATACGTCAACTGACTCTAAATCCGGTCCGGATATCCCTCCCGATCGCCTGGCCATCAACCCGCGCAGCCCGCATTATGGCGGCGACCTGCTGACCCGGGGTATTGGCATCAACTTTCGCGGTGTCCGCAAGCACAATATCGAAGAATATTCGATCTCCGAAGGCTGGGTAAAGGTCCAGGCAGGCAAGACCATGGATCGCAAGGGCAATCCGCTGCTGATCAAGCTGAATGGCGAAGTGGAAGCCTGGTTCGAAGATCTCGGCGACGACGCTCCGAAGCACAGCAAGGCGGGGTAATGGCCGGCCGTTTTGCAGGCAAGATCGTCTGGATCACGGGCGCTTCTTCGGGAATTGGAGAGGCTCTTGCACAGGCTTTTGCCCAGGAGGGTGCCCATATTATTCTGTCGGGCCGGCGGACGGAAGCGCTCGAACAGGTAGCGGCCGGGATCAATGGCGACAGTCTTGTCCTGCCGTTTGAAACAACCGACTATGATATATTGCCGGCAAAGGTCGAGGAAGCGCGCAACTGGAAAGGCAGGGTCGACATTCTCGTCAATAATGCCGGAATCAGCCAGCGCAGTCTGGCGCTCGACACCCATCCGGACGTGCATCACAAGATCATCAATGTGGATTTGCTGGCCCCGATCTGGCTGACCCAGCTGTTGCTGCCACACATGATCGACGCGGGTGGCGGGCATCTTGTCGGCATAAGCTCGGTGGCCGGCCGCGTCGGCGTGCCGCTGCGCACGGCCTATTGCGCCGCAAAGCACGGTTTGATCGGCTATATGGATGCCTTGCGGGCCGAAACCGAAAAGCTGCACAATGTCCATGTCACCAATATTCTGCCAGGCTCGATCCGGACCAATGTCTCGCGCAATGCGCTGACCAAGGATGGCGACAGCCGCGGCAAGTCCGATGCCGTGATCGACAATGGCATGGAGCCAGCCGAATGTGCCCGACAGATTCTCGACGCTGTTTTCAACCAAGTGCCCGAACTGGTCATCGCCGAAGGTCCGGAGATGATGATAGCCAAATTGCGCCAGAGCGATCCGGAACAATGTTTCGCCATGACCAGCGCGATGGGCGCGCAAATCGCCGAAAAATATGAAGCCGGAGAAGACGACTGATGGCTTTGGTACTGCTCGACAAGACGGAGGGCGTTGCAACCATCACGCTTAACCGTCCGGAAGCGATGAATGCGCTGTCGAAAGCGTTGCGCTTGGAGCTATGCGCTGCCTGTCAGGATGTCACCAATGACCGGAATATCCATGCGCTGATCGTGACAGGCGCCGGTGAGCGGGCCTTTACTGCGGGTCTCGATCTCAAAGAACTGGGGGAATCCGGCCTTGGTCCTGCCAATGACCGGGATGCCAGCACCAACCCCGTCTTCGCCCTGAGTGAAATGCCGATACCGGTCATCGGCGCCATCAACGGCGTCGCGATCACCGGCGGATTTGAACTGGCGCTCGCCTGCGATATCCGGATAGCATCGACCAACGCCCGCTTCGCCGACACCCATGCGCGGGTCGGAATTACCCCGGGCTGGGGCCTTTCGCAGAAACTGTCCCGTTTCATCGGGCTGTCGCGCGCATGTGAGCTCAGCTTTACCGGACAATTTCTGGACGCGGGCACTGCCTGTAAATGGGGTCTCGTCAATCATGTCTATGAGCCGGAACAGCTAATGCCCGCCGCGCGCGACCTGGCCCGTGACATGACCACGATTGATCGCGATTTTCTTGCGGTCTACAAGAATCTGATCATGACCGGCTTTGATCGCAATCTCGCGGACGGGATGGCCTATGAAAATGAAATTTCGTTGCCTTACAACGCCCGTGTATCGATGGACGAAGTCGAAAATCGTCGTCTTGCCATTATCGAACGGGGCCGCCGCAAGTTGAAGGGATAGCATGAAGCTCAACGCGCTCGACCATGTGAATATCATCACCGACGATCTTGCCGGTACCGCGCGATTTTTTGTCGAACTGTTTGATCTCGATGTCCGCAACGGTCCGGAACCGCTGCCCCCGGCACAGGTGCAGTGGCTTTACGACGACAGCGGCCGTGCGATATTCCATATCAATTCCAAAGAAATGCAGCAGGCTTTTGCCCGCGACACCGAAGCCGGCCCAACCACCGGCGCCATTCATCATGTGGCTCTGGATTGCAGCGACCATCGGGCGTTTATGGAACGCCTGGAAGCACATGGCATTGGGTATCGGCTGAATGATATTCCTTCAATCAACCTCAAGCAGCTGTTTTTCAGCGAGCCGAATGGCGTCCTTCTGGAGCTCAATTTTCGCGGCGAATAGGGCCCTCAGTGGATTGACAGGCGCTGCTAGCGGAAGATGCAGTTGGTTCCGGCCCAAAGATCCGTGACCTTTGCTTCGGGTGCCTCGCTTTCCAGCAAGCCGGAGAAACCGGCCGTGTGAAATTCGCTGCCGATCGTGCTGTCTTCGTCCATCTCGATCGAGAGTGATTTTGCCATTTCGCCTCTTGTTGTGCCTATGCCAACGCCGCTCATCGTGGTCAGCGCAGACTTAGTGTCGCCGCCACGCAGAAACCATCCGACAAAACGGTCATCCTGAAAATTGGCGGTAAAATCACCGAAACTGGTGAAGTGGAGCGGTCCGGCGCCACATTGCTCATTGGAAGATCGCCCGTCTGGCGGCCCAAGTTGCGCCGCCAAAGCGCTTTCCGTCACGCCGCGCTCTGTGCCGAAGGCCAGCAAGCGAGTTCTGCCCGTCTCGCTATGGACAAGGCGGACTCCCTCACCATCCAGCGCTATCATCCAGTCCGCTTCGGATGCCGCGACCGGTTCGTCTTGTTCAGGTGGTTCTGACTCTGCAGTTGCAGCGACTGGCCCGGCCGTCGTTTCTTCGGCACCGCAAGCGCTCAGACCCAGAGTGACTGCCGCGATCAGCGACAAGGTGGAATTGATATTCATGCCGGATTCCCGAGAATCTGAGGTATATTTTCGTCTACGGTCACCCAATTCTGTTTGCTGTCGGTCCAGAAATGCACCTGGGGCTCTAGGGCGCTCGTATCATCCAATGTGCCGGCCTTGATATAGGTCATGCCCGGCTGGGTCGGCAGCGACGTCTTGACCGGCGAACCGCAGGTGCCGCAAAAATGGCGATGGACAATATTGCCGCTTTCGGAACGGTCCTCATAGACGGTGAGATCGCCGCTGATCTTGATCTGGTCGTCTGCCACTGCGAACAGTACGGAATAGGAACTGCCCGCCTGACGCTGGCAGTTTTTGCAATGGCAGACGCCGCACATCTGCATATCTCCTTCGATCTCGTAGCTTACCGCTCCGCACAGGCATCGTCCTGTCATTGTCATCTGCCATCTCCCTGTTGTTCGATTCTCTTGATCAGCGCCTGAGCCGCCGCCGGTGCTCTGATCTTGGCACCGCTGATGACAAACATATATACATCGCGGCTGGCGGCAAGCGATCCTGGCGGTGCGATATATTCCGCCCCCCCTGGCAGCTTGCCCTTGCTCCATTCGGTGGCGGTGGTTGCCCATGCATCCAGTTCGCTGTCTGGATAGCCGGTCTCGATATCCTCACGCGAACACATCAGTCGGGCATAGGAAAAATCGGCTGTCTGATCCGATATCTGCGGATATTTTTCGCTATGGGTGCTGACCACAGCAGCGTTGTACTTTCGCGCCAGTTCAACGAATTCCGGGCAAAGGAAACTATCATGCCGCACTTCCAGTGCATGGCGGAGCGGTAATCCCTCCAGCTTTTCGGGCAGCATCTTGAGAAAACCCTCAAACTCCTCCGCGTCGAATTTCTTGGTCGGCATGAACTGCCAGAAGAGGGGGCCCAGCTTGTCGCCCAGTTCCACCAGCCCCTGATCCGTGAATTTTGCAATACTCTCGCCGGCTTCGCGCAAATCCTTCCGGTTGGTGCAATAGCGCGATGCCTTAACTGTGAATTTGAAATCTTCGGGGACGGCATCATGCCATTTGGCAAAGCTTTCGGGTTTTTGGGTGCCGTAATAGGTACCGTTGATCTCGATCGCTCCGAGATGCTCTCCGGCATATTTCAGCTCATCGGCCTGACGCAGTCCCTTGGGGTAAAAGCTGCCTCGCCAGGGCGCAAAGGTCCAGCCACCAATTCCGCAGCGAATGCGCCCGTCAGCCATGTTTTCTCACAAAGACCGTGCCGGCCGAATATCCGGCCCCGAACGAACAGATCAGGCCCAGGTCTCCCTCCGCCAGATCGTCGCTATGCTTGTGAAAGGCGATGATCGAACCGGCAGACGAGGTGTTTGCATAAGTGTCGAGAACCGTCGGGCTTTCATCGTCACTGGCTTCATGGCCCAGCACCCTTTGGGCAATCAGGCGGTTCATCCCGGCATTAGCCTGATGCAGCCAGAGACGGCGCAACTCGGTCGTTTCCAGTCCCAGCCGCTCAATCTGTTCGTTGATCATGGTCGCGACCATCGGCACCACTTCCTTGAACACCTTGCGGCCTTCCTGCACGAACAGCTTGTCCCTGTCGTCACGGCTTTCCGGATGGGTACGGTTGAGGAATCCGAAATTATTGCGGATATTGTTGGAAAATTGGGTTTTCAATTTCGTGCCGACGATTTCCCAATGTTGGGCAGGCGCAATATCCTTTGCTTCAATCAGGATCGCCGTCGCGACGTCACCAAAGATAAAATGGCTATCCCGGTCGCGCCAGTTGAGATGGCCGGAACAGATTTCCGGATTGATCACCAGCACCGAGCGAGCGCTGCCGGAGCGTATATAATCCGCTGCCGTCTGGATGCCGAAGGTGGCGGACGAACAGGCGACATTCATGTCGAAGCCAAAGCCGTCGCGCATCCCCAGCGCGTCCTGTATTTCCACCGCAATCGCCGGATAAGCCCGTTGCAGATTGGAACAGGCGCAAAGCACCGCATCCACATCTTCCGGCTTGCGCTCTGCCCGTTCCAGTGCCTGTTCAGCAGCTTTTACACCGATTTCGGCGAGAACCGAGATTTCCTCATTCGGACGCTCCGGCAATCGTGGGCACATGATTTCCGGATCAAGAATGGGGTCCTTGGATAGCACGAAACGCGACTTGATGCCGGAGGCCTTTTCGATGAACTCCACCGAACTATGCTGCAATTCCTCCATCTCGCCCGCTGCGATCGCCTCGGCATTTTCGCGATTGGCAAGATCAACATAGGCGTTGAAACTGGCGACCAGTTCTTCGTTGCTGATGCTGTCGTCCGGCGTGAACAGGCCGGTTGCGGTAATGACGGGAATAGAGCTGTCGGTCATGGGAAGATGCGGTTCCTTCTGCGGGTGCGCTTTCTGGTGGCGCTTGCGCCGATGGTAATCGTCTGGTGCCAAACTGGCAAGCAGGGTTGATCATGCTTTGCCTATCAATGCCGGCTTGCTATCAGAAGTTCATGAATGAGCGCGTGAAACTGGATGACAGCTGGAGGCTTCCCCTGGCCGGGGAATTTGAGAGCGATTACATGGCACTCCTGCGGGAGTTTCTGTTACGCGAGAAAGCTGCCGGCAAAAAGATTTACCCCAGGGGAGCCGAATATTTTCGTGCTCTTGACTTGACGCCGCTCGACCGGGTCCGGGTCGTGATCCTCGGACAGGACCCCTATCATGGACCGGGCCAGGCGCACGGCCTGTGTTTCAGCGTGCAGCCCGGTGTCCGTCCCCCGCCGTCGCTGGTCAATATCTACAAGGAACTGGAAAGTGATCTGGGCATCGCTCGCCCGGATCATGGCTTCCTCGAGCATTGGGCGAAGCAGGGCGTGTTGCTGCTCAACAGCGTGCTGACCGTCGAGATGGCCCAGGCCGCGTCCCATCGCGGCAAGGGATGGGAGCAATTTACCGACGCAATCGTGCGCCTGATTGCCGCCAAGCCGGATCCCGTCGTGTTCATGCTGTGGGGCAGCTATGCGCAGAAAAAGGCGGCGTTCGTGAAAAGCGTCGAACAGGGCGGGCAGCATCTCGTACTGAAGGCCCCTCACCCCTCGCCGCTGTCCGCCTATAACGGATTTTTTGGCTGCAAGCATTTCAGCAAGGCCAATGCGTTTCTCGAAAAGAACGGGCTGGAGCCGATCGACTGGAGCCTGCCGCCAGTGGACAGCTGATCCTGAACGGCCAGTGTTCGGGGTGAAGTGGCCAGCTTTTGCCACGCACCGCTATCGGCCAGCTGCTATTGCGCGGCAGCGGCATCCGTAGCCTGTATCCACGCATCAATATCGCGAGCGACCTGTTCTGGCGTTTCTTCCATCGGCAGATGCCCGGCATCGGCATAGGTGATCAGTTTGCTTTGGGGAATCGCGGAAGCAAAAGCGCGCGCATGGGACAAGGGAATGACTTTGTCATGCTCTCCCCCCAACAGAAGCACCGGCATTTCAAGGCTTGCGACTTCGCCCCATTTCTCCGGTTCGCGCGGCGTCTTTGCCCGGTCCACGGCGGCCTGCCGATTACCCGGGAAACGCAACAGCTCCCAGTAGCGATCAACCAGTTCATCGGTCACCCGTTCAGGGTGGGCAACACTTTCCTGGAGTGACGACTTGACCAGAAAGCGCGGTGTGATTTCCGGCAACAGCATTTGTCCGAACCATGACTGGGCGAGTCTGGCGCCAAGATAGGGCTTGACCTTTTCCGCCACCTGGGCACCGGACGCATCGATCAGGACAAGGCCCGACGTCCGCTCTGGCACGGACAGGCCAGCTCGCCACACCAGCCAGCCGCCCATGCTGTTTCCGACCCAGTAGGCTCTCTCGATACCCACCGCGTCCAGCACCTTGACCGCTTCTGCTATATAAGTTTCCGCGTCATAGGCTCCCTTTGGATTGGGTCCGGTCAGGCCGTGCCCGTAAAGGTCCAGCGAAATCACGCGATATCTCTCACCGAGCAATGCAACCAGCGGTTCCCATGTCTGCAACATGCTGTTCGATCCATGGATCAGAAGGATCGGGGGTCCGTCTTTATTTCCCTCGTCCCGATAATGGACTTTCCCGCCATGCCCGTCGTCGAGAAAGCGGGACAATGGATTCGTATATGTCGCGATCATTGCTTCGCGGTCTGTATCGGGTGTCCGGAAAAGGAAGAAAGCCGCGCCTAGAACGACCAGCAGCAGAAGGATGAAACGGATCGTCTTTTTCATGGCCGTGCTCCCGTCAGAACCGGTCATATATCACAAACATGCGGATTAGCGCCAACGGGCTAGTCCACCGTCCGCCATTCTCCCGGCAGCAATCCTTCAAGCGACCATTCTCCGATGTTCCAGCGCACCAGTCGCAAGGTCGGATGTCCTGCTGCCGCCGTCATTCTGCGTACCTGCCGGTTTCGGCCCTCGCTGATGGTCAGCCCGATCCAGCTATCAGGGATGTTTTTCCGAACCCGGATCGGTGGATCGCGCGGCCACAGATTCGGCTCGGCGATCCGTTCGGCTTCGGCAGGCCGGGTTATTCCATCTTTCAGCTCAATACCTTGCCGCAGCAGAGAGAGACTCTCTTCCGCGATCTCGCCCTCGACCTGAGCGAGATAGGTTTTCGGCATCTTATATTTCGGCTCCGCAATCCGCGCCTGCAGCTTGCCGTCATCGGTGAGAATCATAAGCCCTTCGCTGTCACGGTCCAGACGGCCTGCCGGATAGACGCCGGACACATCGATGAAGTCGGAAAGCGTCGCCCGTTTGGTTTCGCTGCCGCGATCGGTGAATTGCGGCAGTACGCCGAAGGGTTTGTTGAACAGGATCAGTTTTGCCATCCCCCCTCTTGGCAGCGACAACCAGAATGAGCAACGCTGCAGCGGCGGCAGACATCAAATGTGGGGGCCTGCTGCACAAATTGCTCCGGTATTGCTACCGGTCCCGCTTGAAAACGTGTACCGCATGCCCATGCAATTCAAGAGTTTCGATACTGCGGCTTTTCTGCGAGATTATTGGCAGAAAAGACCGGCGCTGATCCGCGATCCCTGGCGATCCTGGCAGAACCCTCTATCGCCTGATGAACTGGCTGGCCTGGCTTGTGAAGATCATGCGGAGTCGCGTCTGATCACACAATCCAGCGACGACTGGAACGCCGAACATGGCCCCTTGCCCGAAGCGCGTTTTGGTGACCTGGGCAAATCCCCCTGGACGTTGCTGGTACAGGCAGTTGATCAGCATGTCCCCGATGTCGCGGCGCTGATCGAACCGTTTCGATTCATCCCCAATTGGCGGATCGACGACGTGATGGTGAGCTATGCCAGCGATGGCGGCGGGGTCGGACCGCATTTCGATCATTATGACGTTTTCCTGATCCAGGGTCTCGGGCAGCGGCGCTGGCAGATCGGCGGCATGTGCGATGACCAGACTGCCTTGCGATCACATGAAGACCTTTTGCTGCTCTCCAATTTTGAAGCGACCGAAGAATGGATCCTGGACCCAGGCGACATGCTCTATATTCCTCCGGGCATTGCCCACAATGGGGTCGCCGTCGGCGAAGATTGCATGACGTACAGCATTGGCTTTCGCTCTCCTTCGAGAAAAGAGCTGATCAGCAACTGGTGCGACGAACTGCTGCCTATGCTGGGCGATGATGACCGCTACTGCGATCCCGATCTATCCCTTCAGAAAAACCCCGGCGAAATATCCGCCAGTGCCATCGACCGGCTGCACAGCATGCTGACAGAGACACTGAAAGATAGGGAGGCATTTGCCCAATGGTTTGGCGAATATAACAGCACACCGCGATATCCGGAAACGGACTGGCGGCCCGAAGAACCGATCGGGACAGAACAGTTGCGCGAATTGCTGGAAGCCGGCCACCCCTTGATTCGGAACCCGGCCAGCCGCTTTTCCTTTGTCCGCCCGGACGAGAGCAAACTGCTGCTGTTTGTCGACGGCCAATCGATCGTTTGCGAAGATATTGTTATGCTGGTCGCTGAAAAATTATGCGCGCAGGAGAAGTTCAATGCCGATCCGGAATGGCTGCACTCCAACCGTGTCATCGCGCTGCTTACCGACCTCTACAATCGCGGCAGTCTTGCCTTCGACTGGAGCTAGATGCTGCGTCAACTGAAGACAAAAAAAGGGCGGCAGCGCCGAAGCCCTGCCGCCCTTTTTGTATTTCAGGCTCAAGCCTGCTGCAGGTTCACAGCGGCTTTCTTGCCATTATTTCCGGTTTCAACATCATATGTCAGACGTTGTTCTTTTTCGAGCGACTGCATTCCGGCAGCCTGAACTGCGGTAATGTGCACGAAGCTGTCATCGCCACCGTCTTCAGGAGCGATGAAACCATAGCCCTTGTCGGTGTTGAAAAATTTTACGGTGCCTGTAGGCATAGTCTTATTCCTATTCATAACTTAATTATGTCCGATCATGCAAAATGCAGAACCGGACGGGATTGGCCAACTTCGAGAAATGGGAAAAAGAGTATGCAACCTTAGGGGCAGCGAAACCATGATTTCGTCGTAACGCGATTTATTAGCTGCCGTCTCTATAGCAGCCTAATCCTTAATAAGCAAACAGATGTATTTCCGTTGTTTCATGGCCGGCAGAAATTGTGTAGCAACGGTCCTGATGAACACACTGATGCGGACCGGCCTGCCAGCGCTTTTGCTCTATATTCCACTGGTCGCGTGCGATCCGGCTCCCGTTCCGACGCCGGAATCCTCTCCCCAGGATCTGTTTTTTGAGCGCCTGAGCCTGCTGTGCGGCAAGGCTTATGCGGGTCTGCTGGTATCCGATCAGGCAGCCGATGCCCAAATGAAGGGCAAGCCGATGATCATGCATGTGGCCGGCTGCAGCCCCAACGAAATCAGCATCCCCTTTCACATTGCCGAGGATCGCGGCAAGTGGAACCGGTCGCGCACCTGGATCATTTCCCGCACAAATGAGGGCCTGCGTCTGAAGCACCGGCATCGGCACGAGGACGGCAGTCTGGACAGCGTGACCAATTACGGCGGTGACACCAAAAGACCGGGAACCGCCAACCGGCAGGAGTTCCCCGTCGATGCCGAATCCATAGGTTCCTTTCGCGCCAACGGTCTGGATCAGTCGGTCAGCAACATATGGGCCGTCGAAATCACTCCGCCGGACCAGGCCGATGCGCATTTCGCCTATGAGCTTCGCCGCCCGGAATCGGCAGACGGTCGGCATTTCCGTGTTGAATTTGACCTTTCCAAGCCAGTGGCGCTGCCGCCGCCTCCCTGGGGCGACTGAACGGACATGATCGCCCAGCTCACCGTCAGTGCGCTCATGGTTGCTCTTACCGTGTTTATTCACGGGTCGGGAATCTACATTCTGGGCCGGCTTCTGAGAATAGAGGCAAGAGAAGAAGCGGCAGAACATATTCACCCGATGTCGCCGCGCGGCATTGCGGTAACCCTGGCGCTGGTCCTTGGCCTGATCGCGCTGCACGGTTTTGAAATATGGCTATATGCGTTTTTGTTTCTGGCTCTGCATGCAATGCCCACGCTCAACGAAGCGATCTATTTTTCGACCATCACCTATTCGACGACCGGATATGATGATGAGGGATTTGCCGAGGGGTGGCGCATGGTTGCGGCGATTGAAGGGGTTAATGGCGTTGTCCTGCTGGGCTGGTCCACGGCCTTTTTCGTGACCGTCGTAGCGCGCATGGGCCGCACCAGATGACCATCGCCGAACGCGAAGAAAGCTTCCATCGTCGCTTCTTCCGATGGCTGCTGGCAATCATCTATCTGGTCGCAGGCATTGCGCATATCCGCTCTCCCAGCGGTTTTCTGGCGATCACCCCCGAATGGGTCCCTTTCCCGGCAACGGTCATCCTCTTCACCGGGATTGCAGAGATCGCCGGAGCCGTCGGCTTGATGGTTCCACCGAAGCTGATCCCGAACATCCGCTACGCGGCGGGGATCGGGCTCGCGCTATATGCGCTGTGCGTCTACCCGGCGAATATCAATCATGCGATCAACAATATCGCGATCGGCGGGTCCACCGCGAGCTGGCTCTATCATGGTCCTCGCCTGGCCTTCCAGCCGGTGTTCATCTGGTGGGCGCTGATATCGGGCGGAGTGACAAACTGGCCATTCCGGAGAAAATAGCAGATAAACCTGCCCTTAATCGGGTATGTTGGATAGAGACGAGCCTGATAGATTGAATCCAGAAAAGGAGCAGGACATGGAAAAGCATGGCGACGAGATTGAAGTAACCGAGCGCGAGGCGAGCAACAAGCCGCGAACATCTCACAATGTCAGGATTGTTCTGGCGGTTTCCCTGCTGCTCGCGATTGTGGTGCTGTCGCTTGTCTGGATCATCCCGGCGCTGAGCTAGGCTTCCCCAGCCAAGGGCGCGCGCCAAGGACGTCAGACGGCTCCGGCGATATAAGCGACGAGCAGCGCCGACGGCAGAAGCAGGGCCTGCGCCAGAAGCGTCCCTCCCACCCGGCTGAGCGAGAGCCAGGTGATTGTCCGCCGGAACATCGGCTGGCTGACCCGGCCGCTGACCACGTCGTCGGTCATTACCGACAGCTGCGGGTCGATGACCACAAACAGCAAGATTGTGGCAAAGCCGTTGATCACGGCCGAAAGCTGCGAAGCCGTAACCCGATATTCGGGGTTGAGATAACCGGCATATAATGATCCCACGACCCCCACCGTCAGCAGCGCCTGGGCCACGATATTGAGGATGATGATGGTCATCGATACGCCGCGCGGCTTGCGCAGGTCGGTGAGGTGCACGGCCTTGGGAGCGGTAACCGTTCTTCCGACATAGCCGATCCCGCCCTTGGTGAAGGCGTGCCAGATCAGGCGAGGCATCGATCGGTGCTCGTGAAACTCGAGGATGGCGCTGCTGAACCAGCGCTGCACCGTGGGAATGAGCAATGCTCCGACGATCGTCGCGGCGGTGGCCGCAAGCAATACCAGCCGGAAATCGGTGAGCAACCCCTCTCCGGTGCCGTTGGCCAGACCATTCTCGATCCGCTTGGCGAGAAACGGACCCAGGAAGCTGTTTGACAGCCGCGAGACCAGCACCAGAATGTTGAACAGGGCGAAGGAAACGGCAATGCGACCGGTACGGACACCGGCAATGCGAGCCGAATAAGCCAGCGCCCCGATCAGATGAATGGAGAAGGTCAAACCGCAAATAATTACAAGCTGCTGATCCATGATTTTTCCGATGTGCCCTGCCGATTCACGCGCGAGTCGGGTGCGAAGCGGAATCGCCCATGAACCAAAACTTGGCATAACCAAACAATATTTTGCAGCGCCCCGCCGTTTTCGCTCTGGCGCCGGATTACACTCCGTTTTATTGGCCTTTTCGAAACCCGGTGCGCTATCCTGATCGGACCCGCTCATGCTTGCTGTTCTTGCGCCTTATTCCTCGACATTGGTTGCACTGATCCTGCTGTTGCTGCTGATTGCCTTTGCGACGGAAATCCGGCCGCCCGAGGTTACCGCGATCGGCGCAGCCGCGCTGCTCCTTCTCCTCGGCTTGATTACAACCGACGATATTCTGGCGGCGATGAGCAATCCCGCGCCGCTGACGATTGCCGCGATGTTCATCATCTCGGGGGCCCTGGTCCGAACCGGCACGCTCGAGGCCTTTGCCCTCAAGGTGACGGGCCTGGCCAAGACAGCACCGGTGGTGGCGACCGGCTTGCTGCTCGTGGCGATTGCCGCGCTGTCCGGCTTTACCAACAATACGCCGCTGGTCATGATGATGATCCCGATCGGCATAACGCTCGCCAAGGAACTGGGCGAGCGGCCATCGAAGATATTGATGCCCATATCCTTTGCCGCGATCTTGGGCGGCACCTGCACGCTGATCGGCACCTCGACCAATATTCTGGTCGACGGCGTGGCTCAGAAGAACGGGCTGGCCGGCTTTTCGATATTCGAGATCGCGCCTGCGGGCATTGTCATCGCGCTGGTCGGCGTCGGATATCTTGCGCTGACTCGCCACTTTCTGCCCGACCGCGACACGATGAGTTCGTTGCTCGATGAAAGCCAGAGCAAGCGATACACGATGTCGGTCTTCATCGGTGGCTCCTCTCCCTATATCGGCCAGATCGCCAGCGAGCTGGACCTGTTCCGCAACGGCGAGCGGCGACTGGTCGATGTCATCCGCAACGATGTGCCGATCCGCAAATCCCACAAGCAATATGCCATCAGGGAAGGCGACGTGCTGGTGATGCACACCAATGAAGCCGATGTGATGACCATCCGCGAGCGCGGCAAACTGCCGCTGACGAAGAGCGACGACAGCCAGCAGTTTGTCCCGATGTCTTCGCACCGATCCAAACTGGCGGAAATATTGCTGCTCTCCGATGCGCATCTGATCGGCCTCAGCCTCAAGGAAGCGGCCCTTCCGCAGCGCTATGGCGTCCATCCGATTGCGATGCACCGCAGGGGCAGCAACCTGACCGAGCAATATGACAGCACCAAACTACAGGTCGGCGACACTTTGCTGCTCGAAGGCGCGCAGGCCAATATCCGCCGGTTGGTCGCCGGCGAGAATCTGATGAACGTCAGCGAGCCCAAAACGCGCGGCTTCCGGAGGCACAAGGCACCGATCGCGATTGCCGTCATTCTGGCGGTGGTTGTCGCCGCGTCGCTGGACATCATGCCGATTGCCGGACTCGCGGTACTCGGCATGGCTGCGGTCCTGATCACGCGCTGCATCGAACCGGACGAAGCCTTTGCCTCGGTCGACTGGCGCATCATCGGACTGATTGTCGCGATGCTGGCAATCGGTACGGCGCTCGAGAAGGCAGGGCTGGTCGAGACGCTGGTTGCAGCGGCGACGCCATGGCTTTCCGGCATAGCCCCGATATACGCCCTTGCGGCCATTTATCTTCTGAGTCTGTTGCTGACCGAACTGGTCACCAACAATGCGGTGGCAGTGGTCGTGACCCCGATCGCGATCCAGCTCGCCCAGTCGCTGGGGGTGGATCCGAGGCCCTTTGTGATCGCGGTCATGTTTGCCGCGAGCGCCAGTTTTCTGACTCCCATCGGTTATCAGACGAATACGCTGGTCTATGGTGCCGGCGGCTATCGCTTCCTCGACTTTGCGCGCTACGGGCTGCCGCTGACGGCTCTGGTCGCGATCACCTCGATCGCTATCATTCCGTTGATCTGGCCACTCTGAGCAGGGCGCACCAACAGCGAGCGCCATCCAAAGTTCGTGAAAGTTCGGGCCAAAACCGTTTTTTTCGATTGCCCTCTTCTACTTACTCTTTGTCGAATTCATCATCATTATCAGATATTTGTATCTGGCTTTTCGTACGATCTTCCAAGTTACCAGATATTGCAGGATCTTCCTGGCTCCCGGTCCGGTCGTGCCGGTGCCAGTGCGGCAGTTCGCCATCCATGATATCGGCAATTTCCAGTGCATCCTCCAGTGCCTCGGGCGACAGCAGCTTTTCCGGTTCGGCTGGCGGTTCCGGCCCGAGCAGTTTCAGGGCTTCGGCGACTGGCGGGCAAGACGGTACTGGCTCCGCCCCTTCACCCGCACCTCCGCTCTCACGGTGGGCCATGCGGTAGCGTGCCGGTCCATGGGCACGGATCAGGAACATCAGCAGCCGGTCGTTATATTTTTTCTTGGTGAAAATATGTTGGCCTTGCTTGTCGATAATCTGGTCATCGACGCCGTTGATTGCCCGTTCGAAGGCAATATCGATCAGCCTTCCCGATGCCGCTGCCAGAGCCGCCTGCCAGGCCGCGGCGAAGCTCTCCGCACCGGGCGCACGCCGGAGGGTATAGGCAGAGGAATCCGACATCCCGACACTGCGCGCCGCCGCTATCACCTCGCCCGTGTCGGCGAGCGCTCCGATAAACGCGCGCTGCCGTTCGGGTGTCCAGCCATCCTTGCGTCGCTTTCGCAGGACCGGAACCCATTCATAATCGTCGGGATTGTGCCCGTGAGCGTCCATGGCAGGTGCCGGGCGAGCGGTTTCTTCAGGAGAGATGGAATTGTCAGGGGATTTTTCGTCTGTCATATGAGACGATATAACCTATTTGGTTATTTGTAGGAAAGGCCCTCGGTGAAATTTTTTACGCGCTGCTGGTGAAAGTCTATCAGCGGCGAGGTGATAGGCCGAGGATTGCGGAAAACCGCCTTGATCGTCACCGAGTTGCATCACAGGTTCCACATCCCGCAGGGAGATGGCAGTTGGATCGTCTTACCGGTCACAGGCGGATGGCTGGGTGTAGCCGATCCGCCTGTGGCCGATTCATGGCCGAAAAAAATCAGGCTTTTCGCATCAGATGCGCGATGGCACCAATCACGAAAAGAACGATAAAGATGATGAACACAATCTTGGCGATTCCCACCGATGCGCCGGCAATGCCTCCGAAACCGAGAACAGCAGCAATCAGTGCGATAACCAGAAATAGAATGGCTAGACGTAACATTGGATGATTCCTTTTTTCAATTTCGACTTTAAGCCCCTGAATCACCGCATAACTGCCAGACAAGCCGGCAGTGTTTCCGATCTTTCAGCGCCGAGGACCGTCAATTTCCCTGTCCCCGCTTTATAATACCGACATCCACGCAGAACGTTGCATCGACAGCCGTCGAATTCAAAGCGGAGGAAAAGAAAGGCCGTAGCGGCATCCGTCCACAGGACGAACGGATCAGCACCCGGGCTTGGGCTGATTTGTCAACGTGAATAGGAACAGTCGCCTGCCTGGTCGCGCCGTTTCCGCCAGAGAGCGGGGCCGACTATTTCACATTTCGACCTGCGAACCCAGTTCAACCACCCGGTTGGAGGGAATGCCGTAGAATAATGTTGCTCTGCCAGCATTGCGATTGAGGAAGGAAAAGATCGAATTGGAGATGCCGCGGATCAGATTTCCGGATCGCTTGAAGGTGATTGTTTCCCGACCCAGATAATAGCTCGCCTTTTCAAAGTCGAGGTCAAGCCCCATAGCCTTGCAGCGGTTCAGCCGGTTGGGGATATTGATCCGTTCGTTAAACCCGTAGTTGAACGTGACGCGATAGAAATTCGTGCCGAGTTTTTCGATGATTATCTGATCATCCCGGGGGATTTTCGCGGTCGGTCGGATTTCAACATGCAGCAGAACGACATTTTCATGCAGTGTCTTGTTGTGCTTGATGTGATGCAGCAAGGAGGTCGGCACGCCTTTTGACAAGGACGTCATGAAGATGGCGGTGCCGGGTGCCCTCAGAACCGAACTGGAGGGAAGCCGCTTGACGAATTCGGATGCTTCCATCTCCCCGTGCTTCACCTGCTCCCGCAGCTTCTTCCTGCCTTTTGTCCAGATCGTCATCACGGTGAAGATCATCGTGGCGACGATGGCAGGGAACCAGCCGCCGTCGAAGAATTTCACGATATTGGCCGTGAAATAGGCAAAATCGAGCGGAATGAAGATGATGGCCAGGCCAACCAGCAATGCCTTGCTCCAGCCCCATCGCGCCAGAACGAACAGCGTCAGGAAAGTGGTGATGACCATATCCATGGCAATGGCAAGGCCATAGGCAGAGGCCAGGTTCCCCGACGAACGGAACAGCAGAACCAGCCCGATTGTGGCGAACAGCAGCATCCAGTTCACGAAGGGAATGTAAATCTGGCCGAATTCCTCGCCATCGGTCTGGACCACGGCCATGCGCGGCAATTGGCCCAGCTGCATCGCCTGGCGGGTGAGCGAGAACACGCCGGAAATGACGGCTTGCGAGGCAATGACGGTGGCGATGGTTGCGAGAATGATCAGCGGGATCAGTGCCCATTCCGGCGCGAGGTGGAAAAAGGGCTGGGCAATTTCCTGATTGTCGGAAAGCACCAGCGCTCCCTGTCCGAAATAATTGAGCAACAGGGCCGGAAGAACAAGCGCGAACCAGGCGAGCTTGATCGGTTTGACCCCGAAATGGCCCATATCCGCGTAGAGGGTCTCTCCTCCGGTCACCACCAGGAAGACCGTACCCATGACAAGAAAGGCCGTATCGGGCTCGGAAGTCATAAACTGGATCGCCCAGGTGGGGCTGAGAGCCATCAGAATGCCCGGCTCCATCCAGATACCGCGCAAGCCAAGCAGCGCCAGCGCCGAAAACCAGATGATCAATATCGGGCCGAAGACGCGGCCGATTTTCGCGGTTCCGAAGCGCTGGATCGAGAACAGGCCGATCAATATGCCAATCGTCATCGGGATGACGAAGGGGGTGAAGGCTGCCGTCACCAGCTCCAGCCCCTCAAGCGCGCTCAGCACCGAGATCGCCGGGGTGATCGCACCATCCCCGTATAGCAAGGCTGCACCGAACAGTCCCGCCACGACCAGAATATGGCGCGTGCGGGATTTTCCAGACACTTTGGTTTGCAGCAGCGACACCAGGGCGATGATACCGCCCTCCCCGTCATTGTCGGCGCGCATCACGACCAGCAAATATTTGATCGAAATGACGATGATCAGCGACCAGGTGATCATCGAAAGGACACCGAAGATATGGCCTGGGGTGACGTCGAGATGCGCCAGGCCAAGAAAGCTCTCGCGAAAGGCGTAGAGGGGGCTCGTTCCGATATCCCCGAATACAATACCGAGAGCAGCGAGAGTCGTGGGCAGGAGTTTGTCAGACGATTTTATGTCATCATTCATTGCGGGATTTCTCTATCGGAGCCTTTGTTCTTTCCTTGCTAGCCCCTCGTTATCTTAACTGACGGGTTTTCGCAGCGATAATATCGTCTTGCGCCCACAAATAATGTTTTAGGCAGGAGTGCCATGTCGCGATCCCATCCGCCGGGAGCCACGAAGGACGATCGCCCGGAGTGGGCTTTGCGGCTGCGACAGGCCCCGCTTAGTTTGTAATATTATTTACAATATTACATAAAAATAACCAAAATCCCCGACATTGCGACGAGAATTTTGACAAGAATCACTGGTACAATCCCTCAAACTAAGCCAACAACGCTTTCAGACGCTGAAAATTATTTGACAGCACAACTGACAGTGCCTCCCCAATTTTAAGGAAACACCTATGTCCTACCAAGATTTCAAAAGCTCCGCCGAGAGCCTGATCAACAACCAGAACGGCACGTGGAGCGGTATTGATGCCGAATCCGTTGCCCGGATGCAGTTGCAGAACCGTTTCAAGACCGGCCTCGACATCGCCAAATATACCGCCGCAATCATGCGCGAGGATATGGCCGCCTATGACGCCGACAGTTCCAAATATACCCAGTCGCTGGGTTGCTGGCACGGCTTTATCGCGCAGCAGAAGATGATCTCGATCAAGAAGCATTTCGGCGACACCAAGCGGCGCTACCTCTATCTGTCCGGCTGGATGGTCGCCGCCCTGCGCAGCGAATTCGGCCCCCTGCCCGACCAGTCGATGCACGAGAAAACCTCGGTACCGGCGCTGATCGAAGAGCTTTATACCTTCCTGCGTCAGGCAGATGCCCGCGAACTGAACCTTTTGTTCCGCGACATTGATGCGGCGCGCGAAGCTGGGGACACGGCTGCGGAAAAGGCAGCCATGGACAAGGTCGAGAATTTCCAGACCCATGTCGTTCCGATCATTGCCGATATCGATGCCGGTTTCGGTAATGCCGAGGCAACCTATCTGCTCGCCAAGAAGATGATCGAAGCGGGTGCCTGCGCGCTGCAGATCGAGAACCAGGTCTCCGACGAAAAGCAGTGCGGTCACCAGGACGGCAAGGTTACCGTGCCGCACGAGGATTTTCTCGCGAAGATCCGGGCCTGCCGCTATGCCTTCCTCGAGCTCGGCGTGACCGATGGTATCATCGTCACTCGCACCGACTCGCTCGGCGCCGGCCTCACCAAGCAGATTGCGGTGTCCAACGAACCCGGCGATCTCGGTGATCAGTATAACAGCTTCCTCGATTGCGAAGAAATTGATCCGGCGACCGCGAAGAACGGCGATGTCATCCTCAACCGCGACGGCAAGCTGCTGCGCCCCAAACGGCTGCCATCGAACCTGTTCCAGTTCAAGCCGGGCACCGGCGAGGACCGCTGCGTTCTCGACAGCATTACCTCGCTGCAGAACGGCGCCGACCTGCTGTGGATCGAAACCGAAAAGCCTCATGTGGAGCAGATTGCCGGGATGATGGACCGGATTCGGGAAGTCGTACCGAATGCGAAGCTGGTTTATAACAACTCGCCCTCGTTCAACTGGACGCTGAACTTCCGCCAGCAGGTCTATGATGCTATGAAGGCCGAAGGGCTGGACGTGTCGGAATATGATCGCGATGCGCTGATGGATGCGAAATATGATGACACCGAACTGGGTGAAGCCGCCGACAAGCGGATCCGCACCTTCCAGGCGGACGGATCGAAGCGCGCCGGTATTTTCCATCACCTGATCACGCTGCCGACCTATCACACTGCGGCCCTGTCGACCGACAATCTGGCCAAAGAATATTTCGGTGACGCCGGCATGCTGGGCTATGTTCTTGGCGTGCAGCGCAAGGAGATCCGCGAAGGGATTGCCTGCGTCAAGCACCAGAACATGTCGGGCAGCGACATTGGCGATGACCACAAGGAATATTTCGCCGGCGAAGCCGCGCTGAAGGCCGGCGGTGCGCACAACACCATGAACCAGTTCGGTTAAACCATCAGAGTTCGGATGCCCTGCCCCTTCGGGGCATCCGATACCACCAGTTTTCCTGGGGAGGAAAAACTATCCGTCGGCAGCGATGCCGGCGGATTTTTTCTGTGCATTCCGGCTGGCGGACCGCTATCGGGGACAGACATGATGGATGAAGGCGGCCGGGCATGTATATCGTCCGGCCCGGCAAAGGGGGCAGCATGGCGTTGCGGAAATCCGGTTCGATCCTGGCGCTGGCGGCGCTGCTTTCCGCTTGCGGTGGCGGTGGTGGCAGCAGCAGCAATGTCGTCAGCCTGCCGCCCGGCGGAGGTGGCGCGACGCCAGCCCCTACGCCGACGCCCGGCAGCACCACCTGCTCGCTGCAGAGCAGGCAGAACTGGGCGTTTGACCAGATCAACGAATGGTATCTCTTCCCCGAAACCCTGCCCGCGAGCCTGAGTCCCGCGCCTTATGGCACGGTCCAGGCCTATATCGACGCGCTGACTGCGACGGCGCGCAATCAGGGCCGCGACCGCTATTTCACCTATATCACCTCGATCGCCGAGGAAGAGGCCTTTCTGAGCTCTGGCGCCACGGCCGGTTTCGGCATGCGGCTGAGCTATGACAGCCCGTTGGCGCGGCTGTTCGTGCTCGACGCCTTCGAGGGCGCACCGGCGCTGGCCGCAGGCATCGACCGCGGCAGCGAGATTCTGGCGATCGGCACCAGCTCGGCCAATCTGCAGACGGTCGCGTCGCTGTTTGCCCAGGGCGGCGCAGCAGCGGTGAGCAGCGCGCTCGGCCCGTCGACCGCCGGCACCAGCCGGGTGCTGCGCTTTCGCAATGCCGCCGGTGCCGAGACCACGACGACGGTCGGCAAGGCGGATTATGCGATCCAGCCGATCTCGCCGCGCTATGGCGTGCAGATTCTCGACAATGGCGGCACCCGGACCGGCTATATCAACCTGCGCACCTTCATCGACAGCGCCGAGCCGCAGCTGCGCGACGCCTTCGCCCGGTTCCGCGCCGACGGCGTAACCGATCTGGTGATCGACCTGCGCTATAATGGCGGCGGGCTGGTGCGCACCGCTCAGCTGTTTGCCGACCTCATGGGCCGCAACCGCTTTGCCAGCGACATATTGTCGGTCACCCGTTTCCGGCCAAGCAAGGCGAGCTTCAACGAGACCCGCAATTTTCAACCGCAGCCACAGTCGGTGGCGCCGACCCGGATTGCCTTCATCACCACCGGTGCCTCGGCCTCGGCCAGCGAGCTCGTGATCAACGCGATGATCCCCTATCTCGGCACCAATATGGCACTGGTCGGCAGCAACAGCTATGGCAAGCCGGTCGGCCAGGTGGGTCTCGACCGCAGCGCCTGCGACGACCGCATCCGGATCATTGCCTTCGCCACCGAAAATGCCGCCGGCAATGCGGACTATTACAATGGCCTCGCCGGATCGGTGGCCAACAGCTGCCAGGCGCCGGATGATATCACGCTGCCGCTGGGTGACCCTGCCGAAGCCTCCACCGCGCGAGCGCTCGGCTTTCTGGCCGGCGCTGCCTGCACTCCGATCAGCAGCACCAGCAGCGCGACTGTCGCCGCCCAGCGCACCGCGGTCCCGGTCGGCGAGCGGGCGCGGGAATTGCTGATGCCGGACCGGCCAACCCCGGCCCAGCGCGAGGTGCCCGGCTCTTTCTGACGCCGGAAGCCATTTTTCTGCGTCCATTTTCAGCTGGTTATGCATTTTTTTCGCTGGCTGTGCCGGATATCACCGGGCGCCGTGATGCCGTGGGTCATTATCTCCTCAGCAACCAAGAAGGAGAAAGACCATGACCAAGATCATTTTGACCACCACTCTCGTTCTGGCCCTCGGCCTTTCCGCGAGCAACGCCAGCGCGCAGAGCCGGACCGACCTTTCTGCCGGCAACAACAGCAGCGAGGTCGGCCTGCTGCTGCCCGCGGTTCAGGCGGCCCCGGAAGCAGCACGCCGCACTCCTCCGGCCCAGAACAGCGACGATATCATCGTCTCGGAATGGCGCAAATTCTTCCAGTTTCTCGCCCCGCGCGAATAGGCGGACAAAGGGGTTTGACAATATTGCCCCAGGCATGGCTATGATCCTGCCATGAACCAGAATGATGCACAGGCGATCATCGACCGGCTCGCGCTCCAGCCGCATCCCGAGGGCGGCTGGTACCGCGAAACCTGGCGCGCCGACGTCGCCGATGGCGCGCGGGCCAGCGCCACGGCGATCTATTTCCTGCTCGAGGCCGGGCAGCGCTCGCACTGGCACCGGGTGGATGCGGCCGAGCTGTGGCTCTGGCACGCCGGCAGTCCGCTGGCGCTCGGCACCGCCCCCGGCGATGCGGGGCCGGTGGCCGAGATACGGCTGGGACCAGACATCATCGCCGGAGAGGCGCCGCAACATCTGATCCCGCCCGGTCACTGGCAAGCGACCGCGGCCGAGGAAGGCTGGGCACTGGTCAGCTGTATCGTTTCGCCGGGGTTCGAATTTTCCGGGTTCGAGCTGGCGGCGGAGGGCTGGGCTCCGGGCATGGCCTAATCCGCGCGCGCCTTCAACTGGCGCAGGCGCAACAGCAGATAGAGCGCGAAGCCGACCGCGACGCCGGGGATGATCGCGAGCAAGATACATATCCAGCCGTGCCGGATCTGCAGCGTCTTTGCCTCGTAGACGATCCATGCCGCCAGTATCGCCCAGCAGGCCAGCACATCGGACGAATAGCCGCTGGCATAAGGATTGACGAAGCCAGCGGCAAAGGCACCGGCAATATCCGGGTCGACGAGCAGCGGCGGAATCACCAGCAGCGTGAAGATCGACAGGAACACGGCGGCGGTGATCGTGATCGTCGCCTTGAACAGCATTTCGCTCATAATATGCTTCTCTTCTTCGAAGGGAGGTTCAACCGGTTTGTGCAGGCGCATCGCCAACACCGCGCACCAGCAGGCCGAGCACGAGCGCGACCAGCAACAGCGCCGGAACATCGCCGAACAGATGGCCGACATGCCGCGCATCCTGCAGCGCCTGCACCGCCATGATCGCGGCATGGACGAGGCTCGACCAGATGGTGAACCAGATCAGCGAGCGGTTTGCGGCTGGATCGGCGGCGGCGCGGATCAGGAAGATGCCGAGCGTCGCATAGACGCCGACGATCATCATATAATATTGCGAGGAGACCGGGGCTCCCTCGTGCCAGGCCCAGCCCGACGGCCAGACCAGCGCCAGCGGATAGATCAGGCAGAAAATGACACCAAAAACGAACAACGCAACCTGCAGAAAACTATATCGGCCAATCATGACGTTCCTCCCGAGTTGCGACCCGCAAGAAACCGGAAGCTATACCTGTTTGCCGGGATTGGCAAATCAGGCGGCAAATGGCGCGATCCACTTGACAGAAACGCATGTTTTTATTTTCCGTGACCTTCCGGCCCCTGACCGCCCTCGCCCTCCGGCGGCAGCATCCGGTCGAGCCGCCCGAGGGCCGCGAGAAGCGCGCGATTGGCAGGTTTTTTGATGGTTGCGACATAGCGCCCGCCGCGCAGCACCGGGCGGTAGCGGCCCTGCTCGATCCGCCAGAGCAGCGCATTGAGTGTGACCTTTCGCGGCGGCGGCTGAAGCGCCGTCGGCAAGCCCAATATGCTATCCCAGACAGCGGCAAATTCTCCGGCTCCGGGCTTGTCGCGCAGCCGGTAGGCGCTCTCGCGGCTCATCCCGACCCGCTCCGCCGCCTTGCTGATGCAGCGGGTTTCGGCGAGATGGCCTAGAAACTCCGCCTGCCGCAGCGGTGTCCAGCCATCCTTGCGGGCGCGCAACGGCACGGGGGTGAAGGCGGGGACCCGGGAGATGCGGCGGCTCTGGACGGCGGCGCTGCGCGGATCGGGGGGGAGGGAGTCGGCAGGCATTGCGGGATTAAGGCATATTGGGAGGGGTGTAGGAAAGCGGTTTTTTGACGTTGGGACAACCCCTTCTTCATCCTGAACATTATTCGTCATCCTGAACTTGTTTCAGGACCTCGCAAGGCAGGCGCGCAATCGAGAGAGATCCTGAAACGAGTTCAGGATGACGATTCCCTCCCTGTCCCCCGCTTTCCGCCCTCTCCCCCACCCCGCAAAGCCGATTGCATTCCCTGCCAGCTTGCGCGACACTTTCCGCGATAATGAGGGAGAGATGCAATGAGCGATCTGGAACAGCGGCGGCTGAAGACGGTGCGCGATCATATGGCGCTGGAAATTACCCACGAATGGGACGCGGTGATCGATACATTCGAGCATCCGCGCTACGAGCTCTATGGCAATGGCACCGTGTTCGACGGTGAGGAGCAGGTGCGCGCCTATTTCGCGCTGTCGCGCACGCCCTTTCCCGACCAGGCCAATGAAGTGATCGCGATCGGCGCGGCGGGCGAGAATGTCGTGCTGGTCGAATTCTGGCTGACCGGGACGCATCTCGGACCGCTGACCGTGGGCGGGACGGTGGTCGAGCCGACCGGCAAGAGCTTTCGGGTGCGGATGGCGGCGAGCTTTGAATTTGCGCCGGGGAGCGACCGGATTGTTTGTGAGCGGGCTTATTTTGGGGAAGGGATGATTGCTAAGGAACTGGGGTTGTGAGGGGGGGTATGGCTAGGAGGCTTTACTAAAATACCATTTACTTTTCATCAAAACGCTCGGCGAGCAGAAGGCAACCTTGCTCTTTGACAAAATTGGTTTCACTCTCCTCATTTGCAGTCATAAAAAGCAGGTGAGTTGGCGTTCTCATCGAAGCTGAACTAAAATTACTTCTAACTACTGAGGCATCAGCATCATTGTCCGTGACAAACAGCAAATCCAAGTCCGTTGGTTCTTTTGTCTGATGCAACGACGAGCCAAATAGATATACTCTAATGTTACAAACATTTGTTGGAAGATCCGCAAAGCTTGCTTTTATTTTGTTACACAATCGCTCTAGCTTTTCAGCCATTGAGCCTTCCCAGAAACTGTCCCCATTTAAAAACTGATGCACCGATAGACTTGGCTGCACTTTTTGCTTCAGTCGTAATTGAGCCATTTGGATTAGTTTTCAAAACTGAGTCGAACTCTCCATACCTATTGCGAGCATCGCGAACATGCTCAGCAGTAATGTCGTATTCATTGATCAATACCACCGTCACATCATCACCGTTCCATCTATGAACAATAAATACCCTGTCATAAATTCGTGTCAGTTGCCTTACATTGGTATGCTGTGACAGTCCATCTTCAACAAAACTGTATTCTTTGTTTCTATAAGAACTTACATCATCTTGACGCAAGCACCTTAACAGATCTCCAAAACCACCAAATGCGGAATTTTGGGATCTCGCCAAATCGATAGCCGGGCCTGTCCAAATCGCCTCCTTTGGAATTGTCACCACTATGTTCGGCTTACAGTCGATAGAAAAAAAAGGCTCAATTTCAGTCGTATTGACAAGTTTTTCTCCAAGAACGCCTGCAACGAATTGAGGAGTGCCCAATGGTTGTATTGAAAATATGGAATTTGACAATTTCGATACACTAACAACGCCTGAAGCCGTTCGAATTTTCTCAAATGCCCAATTTGAGGCCCAATCATCGGTCATCATTCAATCCTCAAGTATATTGTTCATTTCCGGAGGGAATCTGCTAGTAATACTTTCAACTCCTTCTAGATGTCGAGCTGAAATATCGTCAATATGCTGTCGAAATGACTCGACAGTGTCTTTTTCATTAGAATTCAAATGATCTTTGTTAATGTCTAATATCTTAATTATGCTGAGACTATTTGGAATCACTTGACCAACAACCTTACGCTTCCAATGGCTTGCCTCTTCACTTTCAGGATTCAATCGATAGTCATTGTCTGGTCCAAAATTAGCGTGAATGTGTCGATTGGCCCTTAGTAATGGCGCGATGGCATTTCTTACTTCATCTCTGGTAGTATAAGATGCGATACCAAATGCAGCGCGTATTTTATAATCATGATCTCCTTTCCAAGCGGTGATCAATGCGTCAGGAAAGTCTGCAGGAGACTTGTCAACAATCGTATGACAAGATGGGCACAACAATATCAAGTTGTTGAAATCCCCCCGTGCTGCGTCATCCAGTAGTTTGTTGGCACGGGGCCCTTTATCATTGGCAGCAAAAATATGAGCCATTTCTGCGATATGAATACTATTTTTTTCGAGTTCCAAAAATAAGCCTCTTAAACAATCAGGATTTTGGCAATATCCGGCAGACGCAGAAAATAGCTTTGTTCTAGTGTATAGATCCGGAGAGGCCTTTCCACGGTTACAGCTCATTAATTTGTTCACCTGCTTCCATTTGAAGGTAATCTTTGATGCAGTGGCTCCTGCTACCTCATCTAATACGCCGTCAAGAACTCGCCACCCTAATATTACCCCACGCAAAAGCAATCCGCTTTTGATACTCTCCTCCAATCCACCCACCGCAGCAGAATGCAGCCCCCATGACCACCCCCTCACCAACCGAACGCCAGGGCCACTGCCTCTGCGGCGCCATCACCATCACCGCCACACAGGCCGTCAGCCATGTAGATGCCTGTCATTGCCGGATGTGCCGGCGCTGGGGTGGCGGGCCGTTTGTCGAGATTGATTGCGGGACCGATGTGGTGATCGACGGGGCGGAGACGATGACCGTCTATAGCTCGTCGGAATGGGCGGAGCGGGCCTTTTGTTCGGCTTGCGGATCGCATCTGTTTTATCGGCTGAAAGGGTCGGGCGAGCATATGGTCTGCGCCGGGCTGTTCGATGATGCGACCGACAAGGATGCGGGACTGACGTTGCGGCGGCAGGTGTTTATCGACGAGAAGCCCGGCTATTACAGCTTTGCCGGGGATAGCGAAACGCTGACCGGGGCCGAGCTGTTCGCCATGATCGAGGCGGCGCAGCAGGAATGACAGTGGCAGCGCATCCTGGGGCCGGCCCGCGCTGCCGTTCGCCAAAGCGTCAGAGCGTTTTTATTGAGCGCCAAACCGCTGGCATCGCAGGAACAACTCTTCTGGCCGGGCATTGATAGAGTGCAGGCAAGATCGCCTGCATCCCCCAAGGGCCGGACAACCGGCCAAACAGAAGGACCATGAAAATGGGCGAACTGGTAGACAAAGTAAAAGGCAATGTGAACGAAGCCGTTGGCAAGGCCAAGCAGCAGAGCAATGACCCCGAAACCCGCGCCAAGGGCAAGGGCCAGGAGACCAAGGGCAAGGCCCAGCAGGTCAAGGGCTCGATCAAGGGCGCGCTGGGCGACAAGGTCTAGTCCCCGCCTCTCCCTGAATCGCTGGCTCTGCCCGTCTCCCCCACCCCCCAACGCGGGTTGCGCCAACGAAAGAAGCCGTCCCTTCCCGGGGCGGCTTTTTTTGTGGGTTGGTTGGGCGGGAGCGTGATCGCGAGCCGGGCATGGCGTTCAGACGCACTTGCCCCTCCACCACGCTGCGCGCGGTCCGGCTTCGGGTCGATCGATCCCCCAGATCGATCTTGAATTGCCGGGGGCAATTCAACCCGGCGCCCCCCGCGAGCGGGGAGGATGTTTGGAGTGCGCGGTCCGTTCGTGCGGAGGTTGTCAAAGCACGGGTGGGATTGGGCACCATCGCCTTGCGACACTGCCCTTCGACAAGCTCAGGGCGAACGGGAACAGACAGGCTCAGGGCGAACGGAAGTCTTTGGTGTAGCCTAACGGAATGCGAAGGGTTTAGCGCGAACGCTCCCTAAACAGTCCCCTATGAACAGGCCTCGACATAGCCGAGTACCGGCATGGTGCCGACATGGATCTGGCTGACGGTGCCGTCGCTGCCGATCTCGAAGCGCAGCGCGGGGTCGCCGCTGGCGGCGTTGGGGGCGGTGAGATATTTGCCGGGGGCATCGACATATTTATGCGGCGTCGCCGGGAAGGGGAAATATTTCTTCACCTCGGCCTCGGTGGCGCCGGGGCCGATGCCCTCGACCAGCTTGACCGTGGAGCGCTTGCCGATCGAGATGCGGCGGACCTTGTCGCCCTCGACGATCGCATAGGCGCCGGGATAGTCGGGCGAGGAGAGCACCAGGCAGGCGTCGGACGCCTGCGCGCCGCGTACGGCCCAGCTGCTGCCGGCGGGGACCGGCTGGCCGATGCTGAGGTCGCCGAGACCCTCGAGCCGCAGGATATTGGGGTCGGCTGCGGCGGTTTCGGGCGCGGGCGCGCTCGGCTCGACCGGCGGCACCGGCAGGGCGTCGGCACTGTCGTCGGCAGGCACGGGATCGGGCGCCGGCTGCGAATTGCAAGCGGCAAGCAGGGCGAGCGGGGCAATTACCAGGAAATGTTTCATGCGACTATGACTCCGTTGACGGCAAAAGGTTCCGGCCCGGGCCGGTAAAATATGCGGACAGTCTAGCGAATTTATCGCACCTGCCGAGTCAATTTGTGATCGCCGCGCCGGTGGTGGGTCCCGGTCGGTAGTGCCAGGCCCCGGTTCAGCCGGCGGTGGCCCTCGCCTTGCGCACGGCAGCGACGAACGGGCTGTAGTCGACAAAGTCGAGATGGCGGGTGACCTTGCCGTCGACGACGGTCAGCACGATCACCATCGGCGTGACACAATCGACCAGCGTGCCGTCGCCGAGATCCATGCCCCAGTGCAGCGCCCCTTCGTAGAGCGCGCTTTCGTCGGAAATCAGGCTGCGGGCCTTCACAAATTCCATGTGGGTCAGGCTGGCATAGCCGGTGCGGAACCGCTCCATCACCGCGGTCCGTCCGTCGGACAGGACGCCGCCGAAGATATGGCTGGCGGTCGGATCCTGGAAGGTCGCGCTCTCGGCCAGCAGCGGTTCCAGCGCGTCCCAGTCATTGGCGACATAGGCAGCGAAATAGGCGTCGGCGACCGGCGCGGTGGCGGCGGTAATCGCGCTATAGGATGGCGGTTTCGGCGCGGCGGCGGTGGACGGTGTCTCCTGCGCCATGGCGGGCTGGGCAAAGACGGCGAGCGCGCTGATGGCCGCGATGGCGACGCGCAGGCGCGGTGCGTGGATCGGTTTCATGGATATTCCCCCTCGTTTTGTGATCGAGGCGGCTTAGGCAGGCGTGGCCAAGTGCGGCACGGATTTTCGACGAGCCTGTCTTGCGGCTCGACGGGGGCATTTCCTACAGCGTCATCACACCCGGGCGCGGGGTTTTTAGGCCGTAGCTCTGCTCGCTGAGCGGCGCACCGGCGGCGAGCAGCGCTTCGCGGCGGCCCTGTGGCGAGACGCGGATCTGCGCCTGTTCGAAGGGCGCGAGCACGGCAAAGGCCGGGTGGGCGAGGCAGCGCTCGACAAAGGCGGCGGTGGTTGGCCAGCGCTGCGCGTCGATCTCGTAGCCGGCGAAGCGGGCGTTGGGGAAGAAGGTGGCGATCGCGATATCGGCGAGGCCGAGGGTACCGAACAGGAAACCGTCGGCCGGCAGCTCCGCCTCGAGATAGTCGAGCACGGCGGGGATCGCCGTGTCGATCGTCTGCGCGATCCGCGTGGCATCGCCCGGCTCGCCCCAGACCGCCGGGTGGACGAGCTTCTGATAGAACAGGTCCCAGATGAAGACCTCCCCCATCCGGCTGTCGGCAAATTCCTCCAGCCAGCGGGCGCGGGCGCGGTCGGCCGGCGAACCCTGCGGCAGCAGTGGCGGACGGTCGGGATATTGCTCGTCGAGCCAGGCGCAGATCACCGAACTGTCGCTCAGCACCAGATCGCCCTGCACCAGCACCGGAATGCGGCGCAGCGGCGACAGGCGAGTGAATTGGTCATTGCCGTAAAAGGGCGTGATCGGGTCGATGGTATATTCGAGGCCTTTGATGGCGAGGCAGGCGAGCACCTTGCGGACATAGGGGCTGACATAGCTGCCGATGATCAGGATCGGCGGGTTGGGCTGGGTCATGGATTTGCTCCTGGGGACAATAGGTATTGGACAGCGTATAACAATTACAGCCGAGCGAGGGAGGAAATAAAGGGCACTGTCAGCGCCAGTTGCGTCCAGGTGCTGACTTGAAGATAAAGTGCAACGTGGCCGTAATTGTTCAAGCCGCCTTCACTTCTGCCTCTTTCACAGCCAGCCGCAAGTCCAGCGCACCCAGAACACCGAGCAGGGTTTCCAGCGTCGGATTGCCATCCTCACTAAGCGAGCGATACAGCGCCTGCCGTTTCACCCCCGACTTTTCGGCGATGCTGGTCATACCCTCGCTACGGGCAATTGCGCCCAGAACGGCGGCAATATAGCCCGCCTCGCCGCTTTCCAGCGCGTCGTTGAGCGTATCGACGACATCTTCCGCTGTCCGGATATATTTCGCCGCATCAAAGGGCGTGGTTCGCAATGCTTTGGTTTGCAATTTGGTCATTCAAATATGTCCTGTGTTGCCAAAACAGGGATCAGGTCCCCGTTTCAAATCTGCTTTGCCATTTCTTTGGCTTTTTTGATCGCCTTCGACTGCCCCTTCTTGTCGCTGCCACAAAGCAACAGATAGACCACCTTATCCTGCACCGTATAATAGACGCGATAGCCCGGTCCGTAATTAATCCGCATCTCACTCACCCCATCGCCGAGCGATTTCCAGTCTCCCGGATTGCCGCCTTCAAGCCGCAATATCCGCTGAGCAATTTTCAACTGCGCCCGCCGGTCAGCAAGCCCGTCGAGCCAGCTTTCAAACGCTTCCGTTTGTTCGACGCGATACATTGTCATTTATATATGACATTTTGGTGGATTGTCAAGATGGGTTGGGATCAGGTGCACTGTCACCGTTATCGCCAAATTGTTCAAGGCGCTCGACGCCGCGGTGATCGCGCGCAATCCGGGCCGGCAGGTGATGGCGCAGGTGTCGCTGGGCGAGTTTCTCGCCAGTCCCGACCGGGAGGCCTATGGCGCGGTCAATGCCAAGCGCGTCGACTTTGCCCTGATGGACCCCGAATCCCGCATGACGCATGCGATTGAGTATCAGGGGACGGGCCACCACCAGGGCACGGCGGCGGCCCGCGATGCGGTAAAGAAAGAGGCGCTGCGCAAGGCAGGGATTGGTTATCATGAGGTGGTGGCGGGGCATACGACGGCGGGGGAGTTGAGGCGGCTGGTGGAGCGGTTGGTGCCTGGGGGGTAGGGTTGGTTTTTGGAATGTGGGGTAGCGCACGCACCAATATCTAATCTGCAAAGAACTGCACTGTCATCCTAGCCCTAAAGTTTTGAGCATTTAAAAGACTGTCACCGTAATCGGAAACGGCTCTAGCATGAACGACAAAATTGTTGAATTATTTGGCTTGACGTGAAATACCAATGATAGTTTGATGGTATCAATGTAAAATATAACAATTTGCTATAAATAATGGACTTCGGCTTATGAAAGTCTCTGAAAATGTTCTTGATGTATGGAATCAAACAACCATCCCAGTAATCGTTCGTCGGACAAAAAAGGGGCAACAGCATCGTCTCAGACTGCCATACGATAAAGAAAATCGTTATTGGATAAAGAATAATCGCCGGAGTAACCCAATCTGGGTTTCACAATCGAAGTTTTGGGAAATTCCAAAGGCTTGGTTTAATGATTTTATAGAACGGGCTCTCACAAAATATGGCCGTATATGGATTATCCAACCATATCGTGAACAAGAAATTTGCGCGACAGCATGCATGAACGCAGTTGGACACGAGTGTCAGTGTTCCTGCATGGGAGCAAATCATGGATCAGGCAACGATGGCTCTTGGTTTGAAGTAAGCGAAGCGTTTGCTACTCGGTGGAAGGGCCAACAATGGGCTTGTAGACTCCTTGCGATAAAATGAAGACAGCTTCGCTCACAGAAATCGAAAAACGTATTGCTAAGAAACTTCTTGGTGAGGGAGAGACTTATCAAGATGTTCAACAAATCATTAACACGGGCCGAAAACCTTCGATAAACCCTGGACGACTAGCAGGCTGGAAAGAGTGGCTAATTGATCCGGCCAGCGACGACGAAATCGCGAGATTTCGCTACGAAAAATCGCTCGTAGATTTAAAAAGCGGCCTCTCGCCAATAGAAGACGAACGATTATTCCGTTCACGCGAAGCGATGCTTGCAGCCGTCCAAATATTTAATAACCCTTCGAACCTTTTCAAGGTTCAGATTTTTCCTGTGCTAAGCCAAATAGCGTGGACCTACCTGCTTCACGAATACTATGATCGAAAAAATGTTGATATTGTAGACGGTAACGGCAACTCCTTACTGCTGAGCCAAATGCTTAACCGTGAAGATTGTCCCCTTGCCGGCGATGTGGAAAAAAATCTATGCGCTGTGAAAATTCTGCGCGACGAGGTTGAGCACAAACTGCTTGCTTCAATTGGGCGTACGTATTGGCCTTTATTTCAAGCAAACTGCCTCAATTACGACCAGACAATTCGAAAGCTATTCGGGGAGAGCTCGGGCTTGGAGCAAAGCCTCTCTCTGTCACTCCAATTTGGGAAAATGCAAATTGATCAACTGGCAAAACTACAAACGTTCGATCTTACGCCTACCATTGAAGCGATAGATCAAGCCATCGCTGATGGAGCCGGAATAGATGGTTCAGAAGGTGCTAATTATCAGTTCAAGGTGAGTTACAGTTTCGAGAAGGCAACAAAAGGTGATTCTCATATTGTATTCACAGAAAATAATAAATCAGCCTCCAACGTCTCAACCATTCTCACAAAAAAAGTTGTGGGCGACGAACTATGGCCACATAAACCAAACCAAGTGATAGCCTTAGTAAGGGAGCAGTCTGGCGCGAATTTTACCTCTCACCATCATCAACTTGCTTGGAAAAAATTTGGAGTTCGTCCACGAAAAGGAGCGAAGAACCCAGCTGATTGCAAGAAAGATTTTTGTCACTATCATGCCGCTCACAATGATTATACGTACTCCAATAAATGGGTTCAGTACTTGGTAGGGGTCGTAGAAAACGAAGATGAATTCTCGTCTCTCAAAAATTTCAAACCTAAAACGTAATATATCGAGACTTTAAAATCTATCTTCGCGCCTTCGTGTAAAATTTTCATTCCATAAATGGTGGTCAGACGACAGGCCCCACCCCAACCCCTCCCCTGAAGGGGAGGGGTTTTAAATGTCGCTTTGTGCATGTGGCATATTCAATATACTCGTCATCCTGAACTTGTTTACCTTCGGTGGCCTAGCGGCTCAGGACCTCGTGCGGCATTTCACCATCTCAAGGGATCCTGAAACGAGTTCAGGATGACGAGATGTGGTTGGGATTACGAGCTATGGCCGTGGTTCAGGGTTATCGGATCAGGGTGTTCAGACGAGAGGCACCACCCCAACCCCTCCTCTGAAGAGGAGGGGCTTTTTTGGGGTCATTCCGCCGGTTCTTCCACCTCGTCCGCCGGCAGATAAAGGCGGTCGCCCATATCCTTGTATTTCTCGCTCATCTCCCGCATGCCTTCTTCCGCCGCCGCCTTGCTGGCTGCTGCGGTGTCGGCGCCCAGTTTCTCCGAAGCGATAAAGCCCTCGGCGCTCTGGTTCTGCTTGGAGGCGAAGTCTCGGACTTCCTGCGAGATTTTCATCGAGCAGAATTTCGGGCCGCACATCGAGCAGAAGTGCGCAGTCTTGGCACCCTCTGCCGGCAGTGTCTGGTCGTGATATTCCATCGCCGTGTCGGGGTCGAGGCTGAGGTTGAACTGGTCGCGCCAGCGGAACTCGAAGCGGGCCTTGGACAGCGCGTCATCGCGGACCTGCGCGGCCGGGTGCCCCTTGGCGAGATCGGCGGCGTGGGCGGCGAGCTTGTAGGTGATCACGCCGACCTTGACGTCGTCGCGGTCGGGCAGGCCGAGATGTTCCTTGGGCGTGACATAGCAGAGCATCGCGGTGCCGTACCAGCCGATCTGCGCGGCGCCGATGCCGCTGGTGATATGGTCATAGCCGGGCGCGATGTCGGTGGTAAGGGGGCCGAGCGTGTAGAAGGGTGCCTCGCCGCAGACTTCGAGCTGCTTTTCCATATTTTCCTTGATCTTGTGCATCGGCACATGGCCGGGGCCCTCGATCATCACCTGCACATCCGATTTCCAGGCGCGGTGGGTCAGTTCGCCGAGCGTGTAAAGCTCGGAGAACTGGGCCTCGTCATTGGCATCGGCGATCGAACCGGGGCGCAGGCCGTCGCCGAGGCTGTAGGCGATATCATAGGCCTTCATGATCTCGGTGATGTCGTCGAAATGCTCGTAGAGGAAGCTTTCCTTGTGATGCGCGAGGCACCATTTCGCCATGATCGAGCCGCCGCGGCTGACGATGCCGGTGACCCGCTTCGCCGCCATCGGCACATAAGGCAGACGGACGCCGGCGTGGATGGTGAAATAGTCGACGCCCTGCTCGGCCTGCTCGATCAAAGTGTCGCGGAAGATTTCCCAGGTCAGGTCCTCGGCGACGCCGCCGACTTTCTCCAGCGCCTGGTAGATCGGCACGGTGCCGATCGGCACGGGCGAGTTGCGGATGATCCATTCGCGGGTGTCGTGGATATTGCGGCCGGTGCTGAGGTCCATGACCGTGTCGGCACCCCAGCGGATCGACCAGACCATCTTGTCGACCTCGTTGGCGACATCACTGGCGACGGCGCTGTTGCCGATATTGGCGTTGACCTTGACCAGGAAATTGCGGCCGATGGCCATCGGCTCGGATTCCGGGTGATTGATATTGTTGGGGATGATCGCCCTGCCCCGCGCGATTTCGTCGCGGACGAATTCGGGGGTGACATAATCGGGGATTGACGCGCCGAAGCTTTCGCCGTCGCGCTTATATTCCTTGAGCCGTTCGCGGCCGAGATTTTCGCGCTCGGCGACATATTCCATTTCCGGGGTGATGATGCCCTGGCGCGCATAATGCATCTGGGAGACATTGGCACCAGGTTTGGCGCGCAGCACTTTGCGGCGGACATTGGGAAATGGCGCGACGCCGCCGGAGCGGTCGGGGCCGAGCTGGCCATTGTCTTCCGGCTTGACCTCGCGCTGGGTGACTTCCTCGACATCGCCCCGCGCCCGTATCCACGGGCTGCGCAGTTCGTTGAGGCCGGTCTTGATATCGATCAGCGCTTCGGGATCGGTATAGGGGCCGGACGTGTCATAGACCCGGATCGGCGCTTCGCCGCCCTCGAGGGCGATTTCGCGCATCGCGACGCGGATGCCGGAGCCCGAGTGGGCCGCAACATGCACTTTTTTCGAGCCGCGGATGGGCCCGGTGGTGACGCCAATTTCGGTTTTTGCGGGAAGGTCGGCCATATGTTCGTTCCTTTGTCATTCACGGAACGAGGGCGGGATCTTTCAAAATCCGCTCCCTCCCTCCGCCGGTAAGCCCGTCTACACGGTGCCGGATCAGGTTCAGCGGGTCGCAGGGCGTTACACCTGCCTCTCAGACGCATTTACGAGTCCCATCAAAACTTGATGGGATGGCGACTCCCCGGGGATGGGCGGATGGTAAAGGCTCGGGCGGTCGATGTCATGCCCTTTCTGGAAAGCATGTCGGCCGAATGTGTTTTAACCAGACGGTTAAATAGAATAGTATCTTGCAAAATGATCTGCTATTCCGGGCACCAGGCCCGCAGAGGCGCAGACTGGAGAGAATGATGAAGCAATCGAGCAAGCCGCAGCTGGATGTGATCGTGGTCGGGGCGGGCTTTGCCGGCCTCTATCTGCTGCACAAGTTTCGGCAGATGGGGCTGTCCACCCGCGCCTTTGAAGCGGGCAGTGATGTCGGCGGCACCTGGTACTGGAACCGCTATCCCGGCGCGCGCTGCGATATCGAGAGCATCGACTATTCTTTCAGCTTCGACCCCTATCTCGAGCAGGAATGGGAGTGGAGCGAGAAATATGCGACCCAGCCCGAAATCCTGCGCTACGCCCGCCATGTCGCCGAGCGCTTTGATTTGCGACGGGACATCACATTCGGCACGCGAGTGGAACAGGCGGTCTGGGACGAGGACAACACCTGCTGGAACGTGACCACCGACCGGGGCGAGACCGTCAGCGGGCGGTTTTTCATCATGGCGACCGGCTGCCTGTCGCAGCCCAAGGATATCGATATCCCGGGCGTGGAGCATTTCACCGGCGATATTTACCGCACCCACAGCTGGCCGCACGAGGGGGTGGATTTCACCGGCCAGAGAGTCGGGATCATCGGCACCGGATCGTCGGGCATCCAATCGATCCCGCTGATCGCCGAACAGGCCGAGCATACCACCGTATTCCAGCGCACCGCCAATTATTCGATTCCGGCGGGCAACGGCCCGATCGCGGAAGAGAAGCTGGCGGTGAAGCAGCGCTATCAGGATTACCGCGAGGAAGCGCGCTGGACCAAGACCGGCGTGCCGGGCAAGGAAGGAATGGACTTTGCCCTGACCGTGTCCGAGGAAGAGCGGCAGCAACGCTATCAGGCGCTGTGGGACAAGGGCGCGATTCCGCATCTCGGCTCGGAATTTGCCGATCTGCTGATCGACGAGAAGGCCAATGACACGCTGGCGCAATTTGTCCGCGGCAAGATCCGCAGCGTGATCGAGGACAGCAAGGTCGCCGAAATATTGACCCCGACCGAATTTCCAATCTGTACCAAGCGCGCCTGTCTCGACACCCATTATTATCAGACCTTCAACAAGCCCAATGTCGAGATTGTCGATATCAAGGCCGATCCGATCCACTCGATCACCGCAACCGGGATTGCCACGCGCGACCGGGAATTTGCCTTTGATGCGATCGTCTTTGCGACCGGCTTCGATGCCATGACCGGGGCGCTGCTGGCCGTCGATATCCGGGGGCGTGATGGCCAGAGCCTGAAGCAGAAATGGGCGGACGGGCCGCTCAACTATCTCGGGCTGACGGTCGAGGGCTTTCCCAATTTCTTCATGATCACCGGCCCCGGCAGCCCGTCAGTCCTGTCCAACATGATCGTTTCGATCGAGCAGCATGTCGAGTGGATTGCCGATTGTCTTGACTATATGGACCACGAAAATCTGACCCGGATCGAGCCGACCACAACTGCGGAAACCGGCTGGGTCGAATATGGCACGGCTACCAGCGACATGACGCTCTTTCCGCAGGCCAAGTCCTGGTACATGGGTGCCAATGTGCCGGGCAAGCCACGGGTCTGCCTGCCCTATGTCGGCGGCGTCGCGGCCTATCGGCGGGTGTGCAATGATGTGGCGCGGCAGGACTATCTGGGCTTTCGCTTCTCCGGCCCGGGCGGTGATCGCTGCAACGACGGACTGGTCCGGCGGCAGCAGCCGGACGTGGTGGCGCTGCTCGAACTGCTGGCCGAGATGGAGCTGCCGCCATTCGACAGCATGTCGCCGGAACAGGCGCGCGCCACATCGGTTGCGATGAACGCGGGCAATCCGCCGGGACCGGCGGTCGGCGAAGTGGTCGACGGCAGCTATCCGGGCGCGGACGGGCCGGTCGAATATCGCCTCTACCGGCCGGACAGTCCGGGCCCGCATCCGGTCACCGTCTATTTCCACGGCGGCGGCTGGGTGCTGGGCGACCACACATCCGATGACGCGCTGTGCCGCGACCTGTGCGCGAACAGCGGCAGCATCATCCTGTCCGCCAATTATCGTCACGCGCCGGAAGCGCCCTTCCCTGCTGCGGTCGACGATGCCTTTGCGGCGGTGCAATGGGCCGCGAGGAACAGCGAGACGCTTGGCGGGGTCGCGGGGGAACTGGCGGTCTGCGGCTGGAGCGCGGGCGGCAATCTCGCCGCCGTGGTCTGCCAGCTGACGCGCGATGCCGGGGGGCCGGATATCCGCGGTCAGGTGCTGATCACGCCGGTGGTCGATGCCGGCGATGACAGTCCGTCCATGGCCGACAATGCCGAAGGCTTTGTGCTCACCCGGGCGCTGATGGACTGGTTCTGGCGCCATTATGCCGATCCGGCGCAGCGCCGCAATCCGAAGGCTTCGCCCTTGCTAGCCGCTGATCTGTCCGGCCTGCCGCCGGCGCTTGTCATCACCGCCGAATTTGATCCGCTGCGCGACCAGGGCAAGGCCTATGCCGAAGCGCTGGCCAGGGCGGGAACGGAGGCGCGCCATGTCAATTATCCGGGGCAGATTCATACGTCTTTCGCCGCTGTCGGCGCGATCCCGACTGCCAACGCGGCGCGGCAGGAGGCGGCAGCGGCGCTGCGCGCCTGTTTCAGGGTGATGGAGACGGCTTAAGTCTGACGGGATGAACGGGTGCGCTCAGCCCATCTGCAGGCGGACCAGAGCGGCGAAAATGGCGGCCAGGCCGATGATGATCGAAAGGCCGGCCCAGATGCGGCTGGTGCTGCCCATCAGCTTGCCGGCGAAGTTCAGAAACCAGTCGCCGACCGCCAGGATCAGCGCCCCTTCGATGAATATCCAGGCGCCAAGCACGGTGATCAATATCGACAGCGGATCTGCCGGGTTCCAGGGATTGACCAGATAGATGATCGCGCCAATCGCCAGGGTGACAAAGCCGGTCAGAAATTGCAGCGCATGGCTGTCGCGAAACTCCTGCACCATTTTGGCCCAGAAACCGGGCCGGCGGAATTCGCCCAGCCCGGCGGCGACCGCGTAGAGGCCGATGAAGAAGGTGATCCATCCGGTGATATTGCCTGAGTTGCTCATCGCGTCTCTCCTGATGCCATGACTGCGAAAGAGCCTGTCCGATACGGCCAGAAACCCGCCCCTTCCTACCCCGGTATATCCATCTGTACAAGGCCGGAGCCGCTTTTTCGGATCGGGTCGCGATACATGTGCATGCTGTCAGATATCAGGACGAAGCAGAGAGCTGGCCCAGGAGCGTTTCAAGCTGATATTTGATCAGCCAAAGGGCGTCGCGAATTCCAGCCGCACGCCGCCGGGGATGGCACAGATGAAATGGCGAACCGCAGACCCTTCGCCGATCGGACAGGGATCAAATTCAATTGCGACTCCCGGCCATGCGCTGACCCGCTCGAACACGACTTCCAGCGTAGATTCGTCGGCGACACCGATCGCGAGATGGTGGAGACCGACATTCTTCTTGCGGTCGAAGGGCGTCGCGGTTGCCGGATCGCCCACTTGCCAGAGCGTGATCAACGTTGAACCGTCGGTTATGAAATGGGCCGGATAGTCGGGCACGCCGCCGACTAGCTCATAACCGAGCGCTTCGCAGAAGAAGTCGCGCGTCGCTTCGATATCGGGGACGGCCAGCCCGACATGGTGCACTCCGGTGGTCAGGTTCTCGGTCATGTTCATTCTCCTCGTTCGGATTTTAGGGAATCCTTAGTGGCGCGCAACTGCGCCACTTCGGATCTCAGCTGCTCCAGTTCGGCGGTCAAAGGCCCGACCGCCGCGGCAATTTCTGCTTCGGTGAAGCGCGGTGTGATATATTGCGGACAATTCCAGTCGAAGCCGATCACCTCGATGACATAGATGCGTTCGACCACCGCCTTGTCTTCTGGATTGATCAGCGAGGCGAGGAGCGCGGGGTCTTCATCCGGTTCTACAATATTTGCCTTACCGAGAATCTTCAGGCGCCGCCGGTTGGGATAGTCCATCAGGAACAGGGACACGCGCGGCTCTGCCTGCAGATTGCTGGTACTGATATATTGTTTGTTGCCGGGATAGTCGGCAAAGGCCAGACGATTGCCGTCGAGCAATTTTAGAAATCCGGCGGAGCCACCGCGATGCTGGACATAGGGCCATCCATCGGCGGTAACGCTCGCGATATAGAAACTGTCCCGCGCGGCGAGGAACATCGCTTCCTTCTTGCCCAGCAAATCGGGGCTGCCGTCACCACCCTCTTCCATTCGGGCATAGGTGCCACGCGAGCCGGCCTGCTGCTGCAGGGCCCGCGCGGCATCGGTGAACAAGGTTCGGATGTAGTTTTGCGCCACGGTCATTCTCCCGGTTGGCGCGGCCGGAAGGGTCCGGGGGTCTGTGGAGGGAAGGATGAAATCCTACCGACCGCGCAAGACTGCAAATAGTCCATTGCGTGCGTGATGATAATATCATAATTTCGAACTTCACTATTTCACATTTGGTAATAATAATGGATCGATTGCAGACGCTTGAAATGTTTGTCGCGGTCGCCGATCAAGGAGGATTTGCCGCAGCGGCGAAGGCGCTGAACGTGTCCCCGCCAACGGTCACCCGTGCGATCAGCGAACTGGAAGGCCGTCTGGGAGTGTCGCTGTTCCACCGTTCCACGCGCGCTGTGGCGCTGACCGATGACGGCGCGAGTTTTCTGCCCAATGCGCGACAGATCCTGGCGGACATTCAGGATGCCGAACGACGGGTATCCGGCGCGCACAGCGATCCGCGGGGTCAATTTTATGTCACCGCACCGGTGATGTTCGGACGGCTGCATGTTCTGCCGGTGATCGCCGATATGCTGGAGCGATATGAACAGCTCGATGTCCGAATGATGCTGATCGATCGCAATGTCCGGATTGTCGAGGAAGGTATCGACGTCGCGGCGAGAATCGGCCCGTTGACGGACAGCAGCCTGCTGGCGGTGCCGATCGGATTCGTCCGACAGAAACTGGTTGCAAGCCCCGCCTATCTGGATCGACATGGCCATCCTGGCAAGGCCTCCGATCTCACCCACCATCAGATCATTGGCACAACAGGACCGCGCGCGATCAGCAAATGGCTTTCGGATGACAAGCCGGTAAAGACGAAGCCGCGCTTGCTGGTCAATACTGTGGATTCAGCAATTGCTTCGGCAGAAGCCGGACTGGGTATCGCCAATCTGCTCAGCTATCAGGTCGACGAGCCTATTCGTCAGGGAAGGCTGGTCGAGATTCTTAAACCCGCCGCACCAACGTTGCTGCCGATCAGCCTGCTGTTCGACAGCGGACGCCGCAGTTTGCCGGCAACGCGGATATTCATCGATGCAATGAAAGCCAGAGCCGCTGAACAGGGACTAGCCAGCGCAGACAGCGCTCAGAACGTGTAACCCAACCCGATGGCTCCAAAAAACTGGTTGGCGCTGCCGCGGATCGAGGTTACCGGCGAGCGTTTGGCGTCGCCGAGAATCCGCGAATAGCTGCCGAGGAAGATCAGACTGAAACCGCCGTTGGTAACGTCCCCGTCCAGATCGATCGCGGTCAGCGATGCGACGCTGACATTTTTCCAGCCTCCCGTCGCGTTGAAGGTCGGCAGGCCGCTGGCGGTCGATCCGGCTGGCGAAATGCTGAAATAATAATTGGCATAATCGTCATCGACATGCTCGGCGCTGGCCGACAGACTGGTGACGATGCTGCGGCTGAGCGGGGTAAAATAGGTCAGGCTGGGATAGATCACCATGCCATCATGCGCGCCCGCGACATCCCAGCGCAGATCGACCTGCGCGGTCAACGAGTCATAGGGATTGAGCACGCGGTTGACCTGAACGCCCGCAAAGGGCCCGACTTCCACGGCGAAATCAAGCTTGCCGAGCGAACGGACCACGGGATCCTTGATCGAGTTCTGGCGGTCGAAGCGTGCACGCACGACGGGTCCCAGAATGAAGTCGACCTTCGCGTCTTTCTGGTCGGGAATGACATCAAAGGCGATGCCGGGCCCACGCGGCTGAAAATCGATTCCGCCGATGCTGCCGAGCGCGACCGGCAAGGGGGAGACCGTGTAATTGTCCGACCCTTCATAGCTGGGTCCGACTGCCACGCCGAGGCCGACGGTCAGATAGTCGCCGTCAAAAACGGACTCTTCGACCGGTGCTGGTGCCGGCTCTTCCTGTGCCAGGAGCGGAGAGGAAAGGCTGAGGCCGAGCGAAACTAAGGCGGCCCGGCTTAAGATATGCGAGTTTTTCAAGACTGTTTCCCAATTTGTTGCGTGTCAGGTCAACGCACAAACCGGCTTGTGGTTCCATGCCGCATATAGTCCTGTGCAGCCCCGCCCCGAGCGCCGCTATTCCGGCAGACCGTTTTCCAGCACCTGCTGGAGGGCAGCAAAGCACTGAGGATCCACGGCGTCGCCGACTTCGCCCTGCAGGATGCTCATCGCCTTTTCCGAAGACATGGATGGCCGATAGGCGCGTTCCGCGGTCAGGGCATCATATATGTCGGCCACCGTGATGATCCGGGATTCCATCGAAATGCTGCGCTCATCGAGGCCGAGCGGATATCCCTTGCCGTCCAGCCGTTCATGATGAGAGCCGGCGACCATCGCCATCTCACCCATGACCGAAATCTGGCCGAGAATATTGGTCGTGAGGGAGGCATGGCTTCGCATGATTTTCCATTCCTCGGCATTGAGCTTGCCCGGCTTTTCCAGAATCGCGCTGCTCACTCCCAATTTTCCGATATCATGCAGGATCGCGGCGCGGCGCAGCACCCGTCGCGATTCCGCTGGCATTCCCAATATTTCGGCGATCCTGTCGGCGATCATCCCGACCCGCGCGCTGTGGCCTGCGGTGTCGGGGCTTTTGGCATCGATAACATAGCCAAAGGCAAAACAGATATCGTCGAGATAGTCTTCGTCGACCGTGACATATTGCACGCCCGGCTCGAGGGCCCATAGCCGTTCCGGGAGATCGTCGCGTGCCAGATCCTTCCAGAAGCCGCGCGAACCGGACACTTGCTCAAACAACGTGCACAAATCCGGATCGAGCCAGCTTCCCGACCTTTCGCGAATCTCCGCGATCGCTGCATCCTTGCCCCTGGCCGTATAGAAAACATCGGCAACCTGAGCCAGCAGAGCGATCCGGCCACCCAAGTGGATATCGGTACCGGCAATCCCCAGCGGCAGCCCGCCGCCGTCCCAATGTTCGTCCAGATGGGCAATCGCCTGAGCGACATCCTCCGACAAGCGCAAGCGCCGCGCGATATCGGCACCACGGGAACAGCGGATTGCCATGATCTCGGTCATGATTTCGCCGGCATTTGCACTCAGATTGTCGATCGCCCGACCGCGCGCATCCGGATCGGCATCGACACCCACTGCACTGCCCACGAAGGCGCCAAAATCCTCGGGCTCAGGACCGAGCAGCTTGAAATCATGCTTCAACTTGCGGTCGTCGCCGACAAACATCTTGCTGACCCGAGCGGCATTGCTGCTGCACCCCAGATCCTTGAGCAGGACGGCATAATAGACATCGCGCAGCACCTCGCCCTTCAATCCCAGCGCCATGGCGACATGAGTGCCAATCCAGCAAGCCCGGATACTGTGACCAGCGGGCTGCCCCTCGGTCAGGTCAAGGGCATAGGAGAAGGCGCCAAGAATTTCCGACAGGCTTGACGGTTGCAGGTCGTCATCTGGATTGAAAATTGAGAAAGGGGTTTGAAACATCCACTACGACTCCATCTTGCCACAATCACATGGCGCAGGAGTCCTAGCAAAAGGTTAACCCGGTGCGGGCTACAGGATATAGTTCATGTGCACCGCATAATGCGCATCCTGAGCGCCCACGGTGAATTGCGAGGATTCAAACTTGGGCGGCCCCATGCGGATCTTGGGATTGCGGGAGAAACCAAAGCCCTCTCGCGGCAGGAACAGCCGCATATCCATTTTGCCATTGGCATTTTCGTCGTGAATCAGCGCCACGGCATAAGTGCCTGGCTTCACGCCGGTGATCTCGATGTTTCCGGCCCTGGCGGCTGCCACCTTTATCTTGCGCGCCTTCGCATCCTTGCCGCAGTCCGGGAAATAGTCCGGATTGGTGCTGAGGCAGACGAGCACATTGCCTTTTTCGGACCTGAGGCCCGTTATCGCCAGATCGATGGACGCCGAGATCGCCGGAGTGACGGGCACCGGTGTTTCACTCGCGGACGCGCTTGCGCCGACCAGCAGCGCCGACACTGCCAGCCAGGTTGGAAAGCCCGATGTCCGTACCGCAGAGCCTGTCCCAAAAGCGAAAATATAGCCCATAATTACCTCTGTACACTTCGTGATGCTTTTCGTGATGGGTGGCGGTTATGAGCCATTGCCCGAACCTTCCCTGAACAAGCCAGCGCGGGAACATCTCCCAGCCCATATGGTTGGAGACGCCCATAACCGTCATCACCAGCAATACCAAACCCAAAACACCGACATGAATCGGTATCGCGAGAACCAGAGCCGGAATAACGACAGCGCCGCTGATCGCCTCGACCGGATGAAAACTCATCGCCGCCCAGGCGGTCGGCGGCCGGCTGTCATGATGGACGGCGTGCGCGACCCTGAACCAGCGCGGACGGTGAAACAGCCGGTGAGTCCAGTAGAACCATGTATCGTGCAAAAAGAGATAGAGGAAAAGCGACAGCGGTAAATACCACAATGGGTACATATGGGGATCGGTGTAAATCCGGGTCCAGCCGGCATTCTGCCAGCCCCATGCGACGATACCGGCCGGAATGCCGTAGATGGCAGCGGATAGCAGCGACCAGCGGATTTCACGACCGATCTGGGGTTTCAGCCGGTCATATTGGCCCGGCCGCACACGGTTGGTGAGCCAGGCAAAAAAGCCGCTGCTGAGCAGATAACGGCCGCCGACGATCAGGGTCATGGCGAGCGCGGAAAGCAGGATTGCCGGGGCATATTGCATGACAGGGGAATATGGCGGGGAGCGCAGCGGAGCAAGCGCGAAAGCATGATCGTCCTACATACTTTCAGACAGGCTTTCCCCTGTCCGCGCCATCGGCTAAGGCAAGCCAATGCCGAAGCAAGCGCGTTCCTCAAACCAATATGATCTGGCTATCGCGGGCGGCGGCTTGGTCGGTGGGCTGGTGGCGCTGGCGCTGGCGGAACTGCGGCCCGATCTGGATATTGCGCTGATCGAGGCAGAAGATCATTTTGGCGGCAACCATATCTGGTCCTTTTTCGAAAGCGATGTCGAACCGGAGCATCGCTGGCTGGTCGACCCGCTGATTGCCAGACAGTGGGACAGCTATGATGTCCATTTCCCGAAATATAGCCGCACACTGAACAATGGCTATTTCTCGATCGAATCCGCCAATCTGGACCGGGAATTGCGCAAGCGTCTGCCGGCTGCGGCACTGAAAAGCGGGCAGCAAGCCAGGGCGGTCAACAAGAGACTGGTGAAACTGGCAGACGGTTCGGAGATCGCCGCCCGAGCGGTTCTCGATGTGCGCGGCAGCGGAGATGTGTCGGCGCTGGAGGTGGGCTGGCAGAAATTTTGCGGCCAGATGCTGCGACTGAAGAAGCCGCACGGGCTGGAAAGGCCAGTGATCATGGATGCCACGGTCGAACAGATCGACGGCTACCGGTTCATCTATTGCCTGCCGTTCGGCGATAGCGAAATTTTCGTCGAAGACACTTATTATGCGGATACCGCCGAGCTGGACAGCAAGACGTCCCATGCCCGGATCGCCGCTTATGCAGAAGACCATGGATGGCAGATCGAGACGGTGCTGAGCGAGGAAAAAGGCCAGCTGCCGGTCATCTATGGCGGTGATTTTGACGCCTTCTGGCAAGCCAATCGAAGCGTCGACGCCCGAGCCGGTGCGAGAGCGGCCCTGATCCAGCCGATCACCAGCTATTCCCTGCCGATGGCGGTGAAGACGGCGATCCTGATCGCCGAAATGCCGGAGATCAGCCAGGCAAAGCTGGATAAAATGCTGCGCAATCTGGCGCAAAACCATTGGAAGAACGGGAAGTTCTACCGCATGCTTTGCGCCTTCCTGTTTCTGGGCGCGGATCCCGACAAGCGTTACAAAACGCTGGAACATACCTATAGCAAGGACGAAAAATTGCTCGCCCGCTTCTATGCGGGCAAGTCCACCCTGCTGGATCAGGCCAATCTGCTGACCGGCAAGCCGCCGATACCCGTGTCCCGCGCGATTCCGCTTTTGTTAAAATATAAATGAGTATGACTGTCCTATGAGTGATCCTGCAAAATCCCAGAATGAACTGTTCCGGAAAGCGGCGGTGATCGGCTCCGGCTTCGGCGGTCTCGCCCTCGCCATCCGGCTGCAGTCGGCCGGCATCCAGACGACCATTCTCGAGAGCCGCGACAAGCCGGGTGGCCGCGCCTATTATTGGGAGAAGGACGGATTTATCTTCGACGGTGGCCCGACGGTGATCACCGATCCGGACTGCCTGTCGCAGCTGTGGGATCTGACCGGCCATGACATGGCGAAGGACATCGAGCTGCTGCCGGTGTCGCCCTTCTACCGGCTCAACTGGCCGGATGGCACCAATTTCGACTATGTCAACGATCCGCAGCAACTCTACGCCAATATCGCGGCGATCGAGCCGGATGATGTCGAGGGCTACAAGAAATTTCTCGAATATAGCGGCGGCCTGTACGAGGAAGGCTATGTCAAGCTGGGCACCAAGGCGCTTCTCGATTTCAAGTCGATGATCAAGGCGGCCCCGGCGCTGATGAAATATGAGGCCTATCGATCCGTCTATTCCAAGGTATCGAGCTTTGTGAAGAACGAGAAATTGCGTGAGTTTCTGTCGTTCCAGTCCTTGCTGGTCGGTGGCAATCCGATGAAAACCAGTGCGATCTACGGCCTGATCCACAAGCTGGAGCGGCTCGGCGGCGTGTGGTTCGCCAAGGGCGGGACCAATATGCTGGTCGCGGCGATGGTCAAACATTTCGAGCGGATCGGCGGAGTGATCCGGCTGAACGATCCGGTGACGAAAATCGACACGATTGGCGACCGGGCTTCCGGTGTGACCTGCAAATCCGGCTGGAGCGAGCGGTTCGATGCCGTCGCCTCCAACGCCGATATCGTGCACAGCTACCGCGACCTGCTGGGCCACAAGCATCGCAGCGAAACGGTGAGCCAGAAGCTGCTGAAGAAGAAATATTCGCCGTCGCTGTTTGTCGTCCATTTCGGCGTGAAGGGCAGCTGGCCAGGCATTCCCCACCATATGATCCTGTTCGGGCCGCGCTACAAAGGGCTGCTGGAGGATATTTACGACAATGGCGTGCTGCCGAGCGATTTTTCGCTCTATCTCCATCATCCGACGGTCACCGATCCGGGAATGGCGCCCGAAGGCGACAGCACTTTCTATGTGCTGGCACCGGTGCCGCACCAGGGCAAGCTGCCGATCGACTGGGAGGAAATGGGGCCAATCTACAAGAAGCGGATTCTCGACGAAATCGGCCACCGGCTGATCCCCGATATCCACGACCGGATCGTCACCAGCTTTCACTATACGCCGCAGGATTTCGGCAGCGATCTCAACGCCCATCTCGGCAGCGCGTTCAGCCTGGAACCGCTGCTGACGCAAAGCGCATGGTTCCGGGTGCACAACCGGGACGATATTATCGACAATCTCTATTTTGTCGGCGCCGGCACCCATCCCGGTGCCGGCATCCCCGGCGTGGTCGGCAGCGCCAAGGCGACGGCGGAGCTGATGCTGGAGGATATGGCGTGACTGTGCCTGCCCTTCGGCCCAAGCGTGTCGACGGCCGGTTTTCCCACACCGCACACACTTCTGCTGGCTCGGTGCCAGCGGTCTGCTATTCGCCTTTATCATGAACCGCGATAATCTCGTTCTCCACGCCAAGGCCAGCATCGAGCGGGGGTCTAAATCCTTTGCCCGCGCCTCGAAACTCTTTGCCCGGCAGACGCGCGAGCGGGCGTGGCTGCTCTATTACTGGTGCCGCGCCTGCGATGATCTGGCTGATGGTCAGGATCACGGCCATGGCATGTCGGCGATCGCCAATCCGGACAAGACCCTCGCCGCGATGCGGATGATGACGGCACGCGCCCATGGCGGCGAGCAGACCGGCAATCCGCCGTTCGATGCCTTTGGCGTGGTCGCGCAGGAATGCAATATTCCGAAGAAACTGGCGGATGACATGATCGACGGCTTTGCCCTTGATGCCCATGGCTGGCGGCCGGAGACGGAGGATGACCTGCTGCAATATTGCTATCATGTCGCTGGCGCGGTCGGGTGCATGATGGCGATCGTGATGGGCATTTCTGCCCGCGACCAGGAGGTGCTGGACCGGGCCTGCGATCTGGGGCTGGCGTTCCAGCTCGCCAATATCGCTCGCGACGTGACCGAGGATGCGCAGGCGGGCCGATGCTATCTGCCGCAGACATGGCTTGCCGAAGCGGGCATTGAGCCCGAGCATATTCTGGATCCGGCCAACCGCGACGCGCTGGTGCTGCTGGTCAACCGGCTGTGCGACCTGGCCGGCGACTATGAGGCATCAGCGCGGGTCGGTGCGTCCAGCCTGCCGTTCCGGTCGCGCTGGGCAGTGCTGGCCGCCGCCGGCATCTATGGCGATATAGCCCGGGCGATCCGCAAGAGCGGTGGCGCGTCGCTCGATCACCGGATTTACACGAGCAAGGGCACAAAGCTGGGATGGATCGTGAAAGCCTTTGGCCAGGCGCTGGTCAACCCGGCGAAGCGAGGGCGTCAGGGATTGTGGACGAGAGCGCGCACGGCCTAGGCGGCTAGTGGCTCGCTCCGTTTTCGGAGACATATTTGCCGATCCGCTGCACCGCTTCGTCATAGAGATTGCGGGAACAGCACAACACGCCGAGCGCCTTGCCATGGGTGCCGTTATAAACCAAAGTTTCGCCCAGCGCGTTGGTGACACTGGCCCCGGCTTCGGCGGCGATGACATGGGCCGCAGCAATATCCCATTCATGGCCCCAGCGCGTGGAGGCAACGACATCGGCGCGGTCATCGGCGACCATCGCCATACGCAGCGCGATGCTGTTCGGCTTTGGCACCGCGGTCAGATTCATTTCCGGCGGCAGGCTTTCCGCCGGAATGCGGCAACCTTCATATTGATCCCGACGAGTGGCAACCAGCGCCCTGCCGTTGACCGTGGCGGACTGGCCTGCCCGACCCACCCAGGTTTCGTTCATCGCCGGGGCGACCAGCACGCCGAACACCGGCGCCTCGTTCTGTACCAGAGCGACCGAGACGCACCAGCCGGTCTTGCCGGCGACATAATCCTTGGTACCGTCGATCGGGTCGACCACCCAGGTCAGCTCGTCGCCGGCACCGCTGTGATCGATATGGGTTTCTTCCGACAGCCAGCCGGCAACAGGCACGAGCTTTTCCAGTTCGCCGCGGAGAAAGCGGTCAACCGCCAGATCGGCATCGCTGACAATCTGTCCGGGCGATTTTTCCCAGATATTGGATTCCTTGCGCCCGAGCGTCCATTGCCGCATCGCGAGCGCGCCGCCGGCTTCGGCAATTGCAATTACGCGGTCAAAATCGATATCGGGCAATTGCTTCTCCGTTTGTCCCGTGCGTGGCGCAAGGACGCTTCCATTGCGATAGGCCCGGTTTGACGCGCTCACCACTAACGGATTTGCTCAGCCACCCGCTACCGTCATGCTGTCCGCGCGCAGAGTCGGAACATTGATGCTGTAGCGATATTCCAGATCGTCTGCGGCAACCAGGCTTTTGAACATCTCTTTCAGATTACCGGCAATGGTGATCTCCGACACCGGTGGCCCGATTTCGCCATCGGTGATCAGAAAGCCGCTGGCACCGCGGCTATAGTCACCGGTGACCTGATTGACGCCCATGCCGATCAGTTCGGTGATATAGACACCGTGCTTGATATCCCTGATCAGATCGGCCTTGCTGACCGAGCCATTGCCCATATGCAGGTTGGTGACGCTGACGCCGGGCGCCCCGCCGACACCGCGCGAGGCATGGCCGGTCGGCTGCAGGCCGAGCTGGCGCGCGGAGGCGCTTTCCATGATCCACTGGGTCAGCCTACCCTGGTCAATCAATTTTGTCTTTGCGGTTGGCAGGCCTTCACCGTCAAACGCCTTGGAGCGGAGGCCGCGCTTGCGGTGCGGGCAGTCGATGATGGAGATGGCGCTGTCGAATACCTCCGTGTCGAGCGCGTCGAGCAGGAAGCTGGTCTTGCGGGCGATGGCGGCGCCTGAAATGGCACCGACGAAATGGCCGAGCAGGCTGTTGCCGACGCGCGGATCATAGACCACCGGCATCGCGCCGGACTGAAACTGCACCGGATTGAGGCGGGAGACAGCGCGCTCGCCGGCTTCCCGGCCGATGGTGTCGGGCGATTGCAGGTCTTCCAGAAAGCGGGCGCTGTCATAGGCATAGTCGCGTTCCATGCCATCGCCTTGCCCGGCAATGACGCTGGCGGAGATGCTGTAGCCGCTGGTCGAATAGGCACCGGAAAAACCGTGACTGGTGGCCAGGGCGACAATGGTGCGCCCGGCGTTGGCGCCGCCGCCTTCGCTATTGGTGACACCCTTAACCGATCGGGCGGCATCCTCTGCCTTCAGCGCCAGTTCGCGCAACAGCTCGGGGTCCGGATTCTGGCCGTCGTCCCCCTCGATCGGATGCGGATCGGATTTCAGCAGCAGCTCTTCGGGTGCGAGGCCGGCATATTGGTCTTCCGGCGCTTCCTTTGCCATGTCGATGGCGCGGCCGACGAGCGACGACAATATTTCAGGGTCCATGTCGGACGACGAGACAGTGGCCGAGCGCTTGCCGACAAAGACTCGCAGGCCGATTTCCTCGCCTTCCGAACGCTCGACATCTTCGAGATTGCCCAGACGCATCTGCACCTGGGTCGAGGCGTCGCAGACATAAATGGCGTCGGCGGCATCGGCACCGGCTTTTTTGGCTTGGGAGATAAGGGCGTCGGCGCGATCCTGCGCCTGGGAAGGTTTCAGCATGTGCCGGACATAGGTGCGGCACCGGACAAGGTCAACGATCTGCTATCAATTCGGGAAGAAAGCGGAGTATCAGGTCACCGTAGCGATAATCTTGATCACTCCGACAAAGACGAACGGAAGGCCGGCTGCCAGAGTCCACAGTACGATTTGATCGGCCCGGAATTTCGCGGCAAGGCTCTGTTCCGAAAGGCCGCTATTGCCGATTGATCTCCAGCGCTTCTCAAAATTGCGGCAAAAGGGAATGATCACGGCGACGAGCAGGATCAGTCCAAAATAGGGAGCGATCGACATGCCCCGGGTTTCGATGAAGCGAAGCACGAAAAATATCTGCATCATGGTGTAGAAAAGCAGCGCGGCCGCGCAATTATTGCTCATTTTCTTGTCCCAGCGAACGCTGCGATGCTGCACGTCCTGATGCGCACGATGTTCGCTGACCGATTTTCGAGATGCTGTTGCAACCATTTCCATTCCCCTCAGAATATCAACTCCTGCGATCGCCGGAAGTTTGCCCCCGTGCGATATGCTGTCGATACTATAACCTATTTATCGCAAAAGCCAAACAAACGGTGATTGGCCATATTATGTCGGAAATGCGCGCTTCTGCTTGCCATAAATTCCAATATGGGACAGAATCAGTTTTTAATCGAAATTGAAATGCGGGGCTTCCATATGACCATCTCTCTTTCCGATCCGCTGACCCTTCCCTGCGGCGCCACCCTGCCCAACCGGATCGCCAAGGCGGCGATGACCGAAGGGATGGCGACGCCGGACGGATTGCCCACGCCCGAACTGGAGCGGCTGTACGGGCTCTGGTCCGACGGCGGCGCTGGCATGTTGCTGAGCGGCAATATCCAGATTGACCGGGATCATCTTGAGCGGCCGGGCAATGTGGTCATCGATCGGGAAGCGGATGACACGATGATGGCCGCGCTGAAAAGCTGGGCACAGGCCGCCACCCGCAACGGCAATCATTTCTGGGCCCAGATCAGCCATGCCGGCCGGCAGACGCAGAGCAATGTCAACGAACATCCCAAGGCGCCTTCAGCCGTCAAGCTGGGCCTGCCCGGTGGTCAGTTCGGAGAACCGATGGCGCTGACCATCGAAGAGATCGAGGATCTGGTGGACCGCTTTGCGCTGGCAGCGAAAACCTGCCAGGCGGCGGGCTTTACCGGCGTGCAAATCCACGCCGCCCACGGCTATCTGCTGAGCAGTTTCCTCAGCCCGCGCTCCAATCTGCGCAAAGACGATTATGGCGGCAGCCTGGAAAACCGCGCCCGTTTCCTGCTCTCTGTGATCGCCAAGACCAGGGCTGCCGTCGGCCCCGATTTTCCGATCTCGGTCAAGCTGAACAGCGCCGATTTCCAGAAAGGCGGATTCAATTTCGAGGACAGCCTGCAGGTGGTACAGTGGCTGGAAAAAGCCAGCGTCGATCTCGTCGAGATATCCGGAGGGACCTATGAGCAGCCGGCGCTGATGGGGTCGGACGGGATCGAGGAGAAAGAGGAGCAGAATCTTGCGCCCTCGACCAAGGCGCGCGAGGCCTATTTCGTCGATTTCGCCAAGGCGATGCAGGATGCGGTCAAGGTGCCGCTGATGGTGACCGGAGGCTTCCGGACCCGCGCGGCGATGGAATCCGCGCTCGCCAGCGGTGCTGCCGATCTTGTCGGACTGGGCCGTCCGATGTGCGTGATGACCGACGCGCCGAAGCAATTGCTGGAAGGACTGGAAGCATTGCCCCGCTATGAGGATCAGCTGCGCCTGCTCCCCGAATGGCTGGGCTTTCTGATGCGTTTCCAGATCGTCAAGGCGGTCGCCAGCTTTGCCGTGATCTACTGGTTCTACGAACAGCTGGAAAATCTCGGCCAGAGCGGCATGACCGATCCCAATCTCGGCGTGTTCACGGCCTTCCGCGCTGTCGAGGCCCGCAACAAGCGGATATTGGCCGCGCGCAGCCCGCGCTGACCGCCATCAGATATTGGTGCTGGTCGGAATCTGGCTCGGCTGCAGATAGACATAGGGATGCATGCGGCGCTGGTTGCGCGCGATGATCCTCGACTCGACCGCCCGCAATCCGGCCTGGAAGCGCGCCAGCGGCCCTTCGTCCCCAGTAATCGCGGGATCCCGGAACCAGCTTTGATAGGGAAAGCGGTTGGTGCGATAATCGCCGAGCGGTCGGTAATAGACCGAGCCCAGCAGTTCGAGCGAAGACAGTTGCAGCAGCCCCAGCGACATCGGCGGCATATAGTCCAGCCATTCGGCCTTGCTGTGGCCGCTTTGCTCGGTCGGCGCGGCGCTCCAGCCGGCTCCGGTCACCGCCGGGGCAAAGGTCACGATCGTGCGCTGCGGGAAATTGACCGCGGCATGCTGGGCACTGGCGGTGAAGATGATCATCGTGCAGACATCGATCAGCTGAGCCCGGGAGGTGATCGGTTTGAAGCCAATGATATGGCCTTCCGAGGCGATCGATGCCGCCCATAAAGCCAGTTCGGTATCGCCGGTAACAGCTTCGTCATCGTCATAATAGATATTGATATATTGCTCGGCCCAGTCGTGAATCGCCTCCCACACCAGCAAGGCGTCGTCACGATAGGCATAGTCCGGGAGCCTGGCCGGATCGGCGACCTTGCGCTCGACGAAATCGATCGGTGTCATCTTCTTGTAAAAGTCGAAACGAAGGCGCGCCTGCACTGCCGCCAGCTGGCTGGACTCGATCGTGCCACCAAAGAAGTCGTCGATCGGGCCACCGGGGTTGATCAGGGTTTCGACCGCAAGATTGTTGATAAACAGCGTGCCTTCGAAATGCGGCACCAGCAGCGACCAGAGCGGATGGATCTCGGCGAGGTTGCGGCGGGTGGCCACGGCAATGGCCTCACTGACCAGATGCGTACCGGCGAGATGGACGAACAGCTCGTGATAATTGCAGTCGGCTACCTGCACGACAAATTTGGCCATCTCCCAGCCCCATTTTTCAGACGCGGCGACAGAAGGCGTCATCACCGGATATTGACCGGGGTCCTGCCCGCACTGAATCGCCACCGGCTTGAGCGACGATCCGCCGGGCGGAACGGCGAACAGCGCCATCGGGCGATAGACATATTTCGCGCGGCCTTTCCATACACCGGCAACAAGGACCTCCAGCTCACTGTAATCACAGAGAAATATGCGGCCATCAGCAAGCGCATCGGCCAGATTGTCATCCCCCATGACAGCGGCATATTGCGCTGCCGTGACCGGAAATTTATCGGGGAGGCTATCGATTCCCCGGATCAGCATCGGGTTGGGACCGGCTACGCGCAGCCGGGCAAACTGGTCATCATCCTGAAATGTATAGGCGATGCCGGGCACCGGCAGAGTCTGGAAGAGATCGCGATAGGCCTCGATGGATCGTGTATCGGCGGCCTCCTCGGCCTTCAGCACGTCGATAATCACGGTGATGATATCGCGCAGGGCGCTGTCCTGCGCCTGCAATGTCGCCATATCGGAGCCCTCGACAGCCTGCTCGATGCTGCTTTCCAGACCGGGACCGGGTTGGTCGACGCGATGTTTCTCGCGCAGCGTTTCGACTGTCGCCCGGATCTGCTTCGCCTCGGTCAACGCATCGCGGATGATATTCTGCGCCGCCTGGCTGAGGTCGGAAAAGATCGGGTGCAGACGGACCGCCGCGATATTGTCCAATATGGCGATGCCCACCTCGAGCACCTTGAACCACCATTCGATCGACGGCTGATCGTCTGCCGGCACCTGTGTCGCCAGCGGCACGCCGGGCAGGGTCGGGATATCGCATGTCCACTGATAGACGGTCGAGGTGGCATTGATCTGCTCGCGGCGCTGGGCGCGTTGCTCGATACTGTCATTCTGCGGCAGGCTGGGATGGATCGCGCCGCGCTTGACGTCTTCTGGCGACAGATTTGGCTGCGGGGCAAATGATCGTGCATTTTCAAAAGACATGAGGGCTCCTGATCCGGATTTCAGACGAGATCACCTAGCTCCTTTCTGGTTAAATTGAAGTAAAAGGGCGATCGTCGAGTGTCTGTGATGCCCGTGCAGCAAGGGACAGCAGGCTTAACACGCTATTTACCATTCGCTGCTAAGGCCCTCCGATGCAGTCCGTCATTCGACATTTTCTGAGCCGGCTCATTCCGATGGTTCCCGCAACCGTCCGGGACGAGTTCGCGATATTGAGCGCCACCAGGCTGCAGATACAGTCCAGGGCGTTGTTTCTGGTGATGTTCCTGACCATTCCGTTCGTGCTTTATGCGTCGAGCACCGGCGCCGATCCCTGGATCCGCTATGGCATGCCGCTGGCAATGGGGAGCTGTTGCCTGATCGGCTATATTTCGCTGATCAAGGACCGCAATGCATCGGGCAGTCCAGATCTGGCGCGCAAATTCATCGCCGAAGCCACCTTCTTTTCGGCCGCCATCTGCGCGCTTGTCAGCATCTGGTGCGTGTTGAGCTTCGTCCGCGCGCCGAGCGATATGCGGCTATTCTATCCTTTCACGCTTGCCATGGGTTCGCTGACCACCATCTATACACTGGCAACGATCCGGCTGGCGGCGATTCTCAATATTATCATCGGGATCGTTCCGATCACCATCATCCTCATGCTGGCGGGTGACCCAGTTGCCTGGTCGGCGGCGGCCAGCCTGATCATGGTTACCACCTTTCTGTACCGGCTGATCACCCAGCAGAACGACCAGTCGATCCGGCTCCTGGTGCTGCAACATGAGATGCGGCAGCTGGCGCAGACGGACCCGCTGACCGGTCTGTTCAACCGCCGCGTCCTTGACGAACATCTCGAACGCCAGCTGGCCGAGGGAAATCCTCAGCAGGGCTTTACCGTGGCGGTGATCGATCTCGACGAGTTCAAGCCGGTCAATGACCAGTTCGGCCATGGTGTCGGCGACCAGTTGCTGGTGGAAGTGGCCAAGCGCCTGCAGCGAGCCTGCGGCAAGGACGGGATCGTGGCACGCATCGGCGGTGATGAATTTGCGGTCCTGTTTTATCCGGACTCGCCCATATCCGGCCCGCCCTGTGCCGACCATATGCTGGCTGCCCTGGTGCCGCCCTGCACCGTGCAGGATCATGTCATCCGTATCCAGGCAAGTGTCGGCGTTGCCTGTTGGCCAAAGGACGGGACCACCGCGCACAGCCTGCTGGAGGCTGCAGACAAGCGCCTCTACGCAGTAAAGGATTATACGACCAAAGCCGATGCCGTCGTCGCAAACCGGTCCCGAAAGCTGCGCACTGCCGACGGATAGGGGTCAGGCGATCCGCCCGGCCTAGTCGAGTTCTTCGGCCCGCAGCGCCTTGCGGTCCAGCTTGCCGATCATCGTCTTGGGCAGGCTGTCGCGAATTACTACATCGACCACCCGTTCATGCTTGCCGAGTTGCGGGTTCAGCCAGGCTTTCAGTTCCTCGCCGGTGACGCTCATGTCCGGCTCCAGCGCCACATAGGCCTTGGGGCTCTCGCCGCGATAGGCATCGGGAACGCCGATCACCAGCGCTTCCCTGACCGCCTCATGCCTGTAGAGCACTTCCTCGACCTGGCTGGGAAAGACCTTGAAGCCGCCCACCGCGATCATGTCTTTCAGCCGGTCGACAATCTTGACATAGCCATCCTCGTCGATGGTCGCGACGTCCCCGGTGCGCAGGAAGCCGTCGACGAACACTTTTTCGTCTTCATCGGGCAGGTTCCAGTAGCCCTGCATGACCTGCGGGCCCGAGAATACCAGTTCGCCCGGCTCGCCCTCGGGCGCCGGCCTTGTCGGATCGCCCTTGTCGACCAGTTTCACCAAGGTTCCGGGCACCGGCTGGCCGATCGTGCCGGACTTGTTCAGCCCTTCATAGGGATTGGCGCTGACCACGCCGCAGCTTTCGGTCAGGCCATAGCCCTCGACCAGCTTTGCCCCGGTCTTGGCCTCGAATTTCTTCTTGAGCTCCTGCGGCAAGGGTGCGCCGCCGGAGACGCAGATCTTGAGCGAGGAGAAATTGGTCTTGTCGATATCGGGATGGTCGAGCAACGCCTGATACATGGTCGGCACACCCGGCATGGCGGTGATTTTCGTGCGGGTGATCGCCTTGAGCGTCTGCTTGGCGTCAAAGCGCGGCAGCATGACGATTTCCCCGCCGCGCTCCACAGTGCGGTTGAGCACGGCGCTGTTCGCGAAGACATGGAAGAAGGGCAAGACGCCCATCAGCCGGTCGACCTCGTCGATATAGGGGTCGATGCTGTTGATCTGGCGCGCGTTGGCGGTCAGATTCTGGTGGCTGCACATCGCGCCCTTGGGCGTGCCGGTGGTGCCGCCGGTATATTGCAGCAGCGCGATATCCTTCTCGGGCCGGATATTGGGGGCCTTGTAATTGCCGTCATTGCTGATCAGCTTCGAGAAGGGCGTGATCCGGTCGTCATCGGGTTGCGGGCTGCTCTCCCTGCGGCGGAACAGCGAATAGAACAGCGCCTTGCCCGCCGGCAGCGCGCCGGCGATGCTGCCCACGACAAGCCGCTCCAGACTGGATTGCTGAAGCACCTGATAGGCGGTCGGGAACAGCGCGGTCGCCGAAAGAGTGAAAAGGATTTTCGTCCCGCTGTCCTCGACCTGATGGTTCAGTTCATCGACCGTGTAGAGCGGCGAGAAATTGACGACCGTCGCGCCGATGGCCATCGCGCCATAATAAGCCGTCACATAATGCGGGACATTCGGCAGGAACAGGCCGATACGGTCGCCCTTGCCGATGCCGAGATCCTGCAGCCCCTTGGCCACGCGAACCACGCCGGATGCAACTTCGCTATAGCTATATTTGCGGCCCATGAAATCAAGCAGATTGGCATCGCCGCGCCGGCCGGCGGAGCGGAAGAACATGCCCGGCATAGAGAGCGGCGGATAAAACTGGTCCCACTGGGTGGGATGGTTGTAGCGCGATTTCCAGATCGGGGGCTGGTCGGTATGTCTGTCGGTCATTGACATTTGTGTAAGTGAACCCGGGTGAACTGACAAATGAAAATTCCGCGATAATTGGTTCCCTTTCTTTTTGCCGCCGGTGTAGGGCAAAATCAATGATCAAAACCGACTCCCCACCCGCCGCCAAGTCCTCGCTGGTCTTCGTCTTTCTCGTCGTGCTGATCGACATGCTTGGCTTTGGCATCATCATGCCGGTGCTGCCGGAACTGATCACCGAGATTACCGGCGACAGTCTGTCGGCCGCTGCGGTGGACGCCGGCTGGCTCGCCTTTGCCTATGCAGCGATGCAGTTCGTCTTCGGGCCGGTGGTGGGGAACCTGTCCGACCGTTTCGGGCGCCGCCCGGTACTGCTCGGCGCGCTCGGCGGCTATGCGATCGCCTATATTCTGATGGGCTTTGCCGGATCGCTGCTGTGGCTGTTTGTTGCCCGGATCGTGGCCGGGATCATGGGCGCGAGCTTCAGCACCGCTTATGCCTATATCGCGGACATTTCCCCGCCGGAACGGCGCTCGCAGAATTTCGGGCTGATCGGGGCCGCCTTCGGTCTCGGCTTCATATTCGGACCGGCGCTGGGCGGGCTGCTGGGCGAATATGGCACGCGCCTGCCCTTTTTTGCCGCTGGCGGTCTGGCAGCAACGAATTTGATCTTCGGCTTTTTCATGCTGCGCGAGAGCCTGCCCGCGGAAAAGCGGCGGCCGTTCGAGATCAGGCGAGCCAATGCGCTGGTCGCGCTGCAGGGATTAAGCGGCCAGAACCGGGTCGTCATCTGGTACGCAGCGGCGCTGACGGTGTGGATGATCGGCCATGTTGTCTATCCGATCATCTTTGCCTTTTACGCGATCGAGAATTTCGGCTGGAGCGCCTTGATGATCGGGCTGGCGCTGGCCTGTGTCGGCATCGGCGCGGCTCTTGTTCAGGGTCTGCTGATCCGGCTGCTGATCCCGAAGATCGGCGAACGCAATGCGGTCATCATCGGCGCGCTGGCCATGGCCGTCAGCTCCGTCGCCTATCTGGTCGCCGGACCGGATCAGGGCTGGCTGATCTTTGTCGCGATTCTGATTGGTGCCTTTCAGGGACTGTTCCAGCCCTCGATCAACGGCCTGATGAGCAAGGCTGTTTCGGATGAGACCCAGGGCGAATTGCAGGGAGCCGTGGCCAGCCTGCAAAGCGTCGCGTCGGTCATCGGACCGCCGATGTTTACCGCCGTCTTCGCCGCCTTCACGGTTGCCGGCACGATGTATTATCTGCCCGGAGCGCCCTTCGGCCTGGCCGGTCTGATTGCATTGATCGCGCTCGCCATCTTCCTGCGCGGATATGCGCTGCACTGCACCAGCGGCGAGGTTCAGCCGCCGCCGGACGCGCATCCTGTCATCGACTGAGCGGGTTCAGGCGGCGCGGTACCAGGCGGTTCCATCCTTCATTTCGAGCTGCGCGCGACCAGTATATTGCAGGTGGCGAAGCGTCGCCATGGCCTCGCCGCTTGCCATACCAATGACATCGGGCGTGATCGGGCGCTTGAACAGATAGGGAAAGCTGTCGACCACGCGCTTGGGGCTTTCGCGCAGGCCCTGCTCGAGATCATCCAGCGCTTCGTTATGCCGCTCGGCCAGGACATCAAGCCGCTGATGCGCACCCAGGAACGGACGGCCATGAGCGGGCAGAATGAGCAGGTCATTGTCCAGTTCAGCGCGGAACCGGGCAATGCTCGCCAGCCATTCGCCGAGCGGATCGCTGGTCGGCTCGCTGAGCATGGTCGAGATATTGGAAGTGATCCGCGGCAATATCTGGTCGCCGGAGATCATCACCTTGGCAGTGTCGTCGATCAGGCAGGCATGTTCGGGCGTATGGCCATTGCCGATCATCACGCGCCATTCGTGGTCGCCGGTGCGCAGCCGTGTGCCTTCCTCCATCCTTATATGGCCGATTGGCAGATCGGAGACGGCACGGGCGAAGCGGCCCCAGCCCTTTTTGGCGAAATCGTCGATCAGATGCTGGTCCCAGCCGCAGAAGCGCCATTCGTCAAGCGCCTCTTCCGGCACGCCCTCGCGCTTGTCGGCGAGCAGCATCCGGGTCAGCAGCCATTCGGTCCGGTTCATGTGCAGGGGCACCTTGAACCTTTTGGCCAGCCAGCCGGCGCAGCCGACATGATCGGGATGATAATGGGTGACGATGATCTTGGTTGCGCTCTGTCCCCGCAGCGCGCCCTCGTCGAATAGATGCTTCCAGGCATCGATCACTTCCGGCATGAACAGCCCGGTATCGGCGATCGCGAAGCCGGCGCTGCCGTCGGCATGGTGGTCTGCCAGCACCCAGTTGTTGATATGGCCAAGCGGACCGGGCACCGGCGTGCGGGTCCAGCCAATGCCGGGCATCAGTTCGAAATATTCACCGAATTTCGGTTCATAATCGCCAAGCGGATAGGTCAGGCCGTCCGATTCAATCGGATCGAAGCCGTGATCGGCGAGCATCGCATCATAGGCGGGGGGCTTTGGGGAAATCTCCATGGACCAAGCCATAGCCCCTCGCCGCCGGAAAAGGCAAGCTGGTTAATCGGCTGATTAAATCGCTAGGACAGCCGGTAGCCGGGCAGGATTTCCTTCGTTCATATGGCCTCCCTTCAATAGTCGTCCGGGACAGCCAATGATCGATCAGCGATCCTTGAACAAGGTCTCTGCCGTATGCTCGACCGGTGCCTTGTCTTCTTCGGCTTCACCGGACAGCGCGGCTTCCGCATCGCGGGCTGCCTGTGCACGCTCTTCCTGCAGTTCCGCGATCAGGGCCCGCTTGTCGCCACCCAGCTTGGTGTCATCCGCAATTTCGGGTTCGATACCGGCCTTTTTCGCTGCCTTGGCAACAACCGCGTCCAGCTCGCGCTGCGAACAGAGACCCAGGGTCACCGGATCCTTTGGCGCGATATTGGCGATATTCCAGTGCTCACGCTCGCGAATGGCATTGATCGTGGTCCGGGTGGTGCCGATCAGCTTGCCGACCTGGGCATCGGAAATTTCCGGGTGGTTGCGGAGCAGCCAGGCGATGCCGTCCGGCTTGTCCTGACGCTTGGACACCGGCGTATAGCGGGGTCCCTTGGTCCGGCGCACCTGATCGGGGCCCTTTTGAATGACCATCCGGTAGTCGGGGTCTTTCTCGGCCTTTTCGATTTCTTCGTGGGTCAGTTCGTGCGCCTGGACCGGATCGCGACCGGTATATTTGGAACTGGCGAGATCATCCGCCATGGCGTTGACTTCGAGAATATGGATGCCGCAGAAATCAGCGATCTGCTCAAAGCTGAGGGCGGTATTGTCAACCAGCCAACTAGCGGTGGCATGCTGCATGAGAGGCGTTGCTTTTTCGGCCATGATGGCTTCCTTCCAATGGCTGGCCTTTGTCGGCCAGCGGCAATTCATAAATAAAGGGCCGCCCCCTTGCGGAGACGGCCTGTTGACACTCTATGTAGGCTGTTTGATGCCCGTCGGCAAGATATTTGGCTAAACCCGCGCAAAAATCGCCTTGGCGAGGAACCGGCGCGACATATGGCACCCGGGATGCCGATCCTGCGAGACCAGCCCGGCGAAGAACTGATTGGCGCTCGCTTCCCAGCTATATTGCTCGCCAAGCGCGATACAGTCGGGAGGATCGAGGGTCAGCGCATGCTCTATGGCGCGGTCGAGACATTCGTCCATGGCGCCGCTCTGCCGCGTCAGGATGTCGACCGGACCGGTCACCGGATAGGCCGCCACCGGCGTGCCGCAGGCAAGCGCCTCGATGATCACTAGGCCGAAGGTGTCGGTCCGGCTCGGGAAGACGAACACGTCGGCGCCGGCATAATAACCGGCCAGGTCAGCACCGGTCTGCCTGCCGGCGAACAGGACATCCGGATAGCGCGCCCTGAGCCCGTCGAGCGCAGGGCCGTCTCCGACCACGACTTTCGATCCCGGCCGCTGGCTGTCGAGAAAGGCTTCGATATTCTTCTCTATCGCCACCCGCCCGACATAGAGCTGGATCGGCCGGGCGAGCGAGCGATAGGCCGCTGGCTGCGGCGCATCGGGGCGGAAATTTTTGAGATCGACTCCCCGGCTCCAGTGATGGACATGACCCAGACTTTCGCGGCGCAGCTGGTTGCGGACGCTTTCGGTCGACACCATGATGGCTTCCGATTTCCGGTGGAACCAGCGGATATAGGGCCAGAATATCCGGGGCGACAATTTCGTTCGCTTGGCCAGATACTCCGGGAACTGTGTATGATAAGCCGTTGTAAAGGGGCGCCCTTTTCTCAGGCACCAGCGACGGGCCTGAATACAGAGCGGGCCTTCGGTGGCAAGATGCACGGCGTCGGCGTCAAAAGCCTCGATGCGCTGGCCGATGGTCCTGGCGCGAGCGAAGGACAACCGGATTTCCGGATAGCTGGGCGCGGGCATCGAGCGATACTGGTCCGGCGAAATGACCAGGACTTCATGCCCCCGGTCACGCAGCAACCGAATGACCGTATCGAGCGTGCGCACGACGCCGTTGACCTGCGGATGCCAGGCGTCGGTGACCAATGCGATCTTCACGCCGCCCGCTCCATGCTGCCTTCGACCGGAGTCAGCCGGGCGGGCTGCTCGTCACGCTGCCTGCGTGCCTCGATTTCGTCGGCCCAGTGAAGAATCTGCATATTGCCATCGTCGCATTCGACCAGAGCGGTGCAGCCTTCGACCCAGTCGCCGTCATTATAATATTCGACACCCTTGATCATGCGATGTTCGGCCGTGTGGATATGGCCGCAGACGACGCCGTCGACGCCGCGGCTTTCGGCTGCCTTGGCCACGGTTTCCTCGTAGCGACCGATAAATTCGACCGCATTCTTGACCTTGTGCTTGGCCATTTTGGAGAGCGACCAGTAGGGCAGATCGAACCGGTTGCGGATCTTGTTGACCAGCCAGTTCAGGCGCATCAGCGTCACATAGGCGGCGTCACCGATGAAGGCGAGCCAGCGATGGGCGAGCATCACCGTGTCAAATTCATCGCCGTGCAACACCAGCAGCCGGCGGCCGTCGGCGGTTTCGTGGATCGCCGAGCGGCGGATTTCGACGCCGCCGAAATTCAGACCGGTGAACTGGCGGAACATCTCGTCGTGATTGCCGGGGATATAGACAATGCGGGTACCGCGCTTGGCCCGCTTAAGGATTCGCCAGATGATGTCATTGTGACTGTCCGGCCAGAAGAAGCGCTTCTTCATCCGCCAGCCGTCGATGATGTCACCGACGAGATAGAGCGTGTCGCTGTCGACATGGTCGAGAAAGTCGATCAGCAGATCGGCGTTGCAGCCACGAGTGCCGAGATGGATATCGGAAATCCAGATCGTCCGGTAGCGGGTCCGGTCCCCGGGGCGGACGCGGGGCTTGCGCTTGAGCCGGGCTTCGTAGCGGTCGGCGTCGAGCAGCGGGATATCGGCCTTGGCAAAAGAGGGAAATTGCTTGGTCATAAAAACTCCCATGGACATATCCATGAGCGTGCTCATACGCGCCGATTGTTACAGGCCGATTCCCATTTTATGAAGCTTTAGTGACGCAAATCCCGGGTTTTTATATATTCCTGCAGCCGCAATTGCAGATGCGGCACGGCACGATCGCTGGCCAGGAATTGGGCGACGGGCATGATCTGCCAGCCCTGCCCTTCATCGCCAAAAACAATCTCGGCGAGCACAGAGCGCGGCAGATGGCAGACGAAAAACAGCGCGACTGCTCCGGAACCGCGCCAGTTCGGGTAGGTCTGCACATGTTCGAACTCGTCGACCGCGATCCGGAGGCCGAATTCTTCCCAGGTTTCGCGCGCGACGCATTGCGCGCCGCTCTCGCCCTGTTCGCGCCCGCCGCCCGGCAGGTCCAGCATGTCGGGAAAGGGAATATCCGGCCTGTCGTCCCGGCGATAGACCAATAGCTGGTCCTCGATGAAAAGCGCGACTTTTGCGCCGTGGAAATCAGGCTCGTCGCTCATCTCCGCTTCCGCCTATTCGACGGTCAGCACGATCTTGCCGATATGATCGCCGGCTTCCATATGGGCATGGGCCTTGGCAGCATCGGCGAGGGCAAAACATTCGTCCATCACCGGCTTCAGCTTGCCCGCTTCGATATCCGGCCAGACATAGCGGTGCAGCTCGTCGCCGAGCAGTGCCTTGCGTTCCGTCGATTGCGGTCGCAGCGTGGAACCGGTCAGGATCAGCCGCTTCATCATGATCTGGGCCATGTTGAGCGTCGCCTGTGCCCCGCCCTGCACCGCTATCGTGACATGGCGGCCGTCCTCCTTCAGGCATTGCAGATTGCGCGCGACATAGTCGCCGGCCACCATGTCGAGCACGATATCGACCCCCTGCCCGTCGGTGATCTTCTTGATCTCCTCGACAAAATCCTCGGTCTTGTAGTTGATCGCATGATCGGCGCCGACCTGCCGGGCAGCGGTGCATTTCTGGTCGCTGCCGCAGGTCACGATGACGGTCAGGCCAAACAGCTTGCCAAGCATGATCGCCATTGTCCCGATGCCGCTGGTGCCCCCGTGAACCAGCACCTTTTCCCCTTCGCGGGCAAAGCCGCGGTTGAACAGATTGCCCCAAACCGTGAACAACGTCTCCGGCAGCGCTGCGGCTTCGACCATGGACAGGCTGTCGGGAACGTCGAGACACTGGCCGACAGGCGCCACACAATATTCGGCATAGCCACCGCCATTGGTCAGCGCGCAGATCCGGCGGCCGATCCATTCCGGTCCCACGCCCTCGCCCAGCGCGACGACGGTGCCGGACACTTCCAGCCCGGGCAGCGGGGATGCACCGGGAGGCGCAGGATAATGGCCCTTGCGCTGAATCACATCCGGCCGGTTCACCCCGGCTGCGGCGACGCGGATCAGCACTTCCCCTGCGGCCGGCTCCGGAACTTTCATGGTCACGGGCTTCAGCACTTCCGGCCCGCCCGGCTCGCTGATTGCGATGGCGATCATTTCTTTTTGCAACAGTTCAGATACGGCCATTGATGTCCCCCCAAGGAATTTGCGAGTTCCCTAATTTCCGCCCCTTATTGACAGCAAAGCGCGAGCGGTCAACATTGCGCTGCAGGAGGCATGTCGATTCATGGACGAAGACGAAAATTTGCCGCGCAATGCCAATGATCCACTGGTTTTGCTGCTCAAGCAGGATCTGGACCCGTTATCGGTGGACGAACTGGATCAGCGGATTTCCCTGCTGAAATCCGAAATAACTCGCTGTGAAGCGAAGAAAAATTTCGCCGTGACCCATCGCGCGAGCGCAGAAAATCTTTTCAAGCGTTGATAAATGCTGGCTTTCGTTAAGGCTTTTGTTAACCTTGTTTAACAATATTCGGGTTCAGGCGTTCCATTTTGGGCCCTATAAGGAGAATAGAGACGAGATACTGGCAGCTTTGACTGGATGATTGCAGATCCCCGTCCGGCGCCCTTGACGTTCGCGGCCCGGGTCACGATCTAGAGAGCAAGCAAGTAGTCAAAGCCCGAAGCGGATGAAACACCATCTGTTTCGGCAACCGGGACGGACACTCCGTCCCAATTTTGGAGTATATTAAATGCCATCATTCGCGGAATCGCTCGAAAAAACCCTCCACCAGGCGCTCAAGAACGCGTCGGATCGCAACCACGAATATGCCACGCTCGAGCATCTGCTTCTCGCACTGGTGGACGATGGCGATGCATCCCAGGTGATGAACGCCTGCGGCGTCGATCTCGGCGAACTGGAAGACGCGGTCATTCTCTATCTCGACAGCGAGCTGGACTCCCTGAAGGTCGACAAGACGATCGACCCCTCTCCCACCTCCGGATTTCAGCGGGTTGTCCAGCGCGCGATCCTCCATGTCCAGTCCTCGGGCAAGGACGAGGTCACCGGCGCCAATGTGCTGGTCGCCCTGTTCTCCGAGCGCGAGAGCTATGCGGTCTATTTCCTGCAGCAGCAGGATATGAGCCGGCTCGATGCGGTCAGCTATATCAGTCACGGCGTCGGCAAGGGGGGCCAGACGGCCGAACCCGCCGAACTGTCGGGTATGGACGCGGACCAGGACAAGAAAGAAAAGAACAAGAAAGAAACAGCGCTCGACCAGTTTACGGTCAATCTCAACGAGAAAGCCGCGGATGGCCGGATCGATCCGCTGATCGGACGGCAGGCGGAAGTGGACCGGACGGTGCAGATTCTCTGCCGGCGCTCGAAGAACAATCCGCTCTATGTTGGAGAACCCGGCGTGGGCAAGACCGCCATCGCAGAAGGTCTCGCGCTGCGCATTGTCGAGGAAAATGTTCCCGATGTTCTGAAGCCTGCGATCATCTATTCGCTCGACATGGGCTCGCTGCTCGCCGGCACCCGCTATCGCGGTGATTTCGAGGAACGGCTGAAGCAGGTGGTTTCCGAGCTGGAAAAAATGCCGGATGCGATTCTGTTCATCGACGAGATTCACACGGTGATCGGTGCCGGCGCGACTAGCGGCGGCGCGATGGATGCCTCGAACCTGCTCAAGCCGGCGCTGTCCGGCGGCATCATTCGGTGCATCGGATCAACCACTTACAAGGAATTCCGCAACCATTTCGAGAAGGACCGGGCGCTGCTGCGGCGGTTCCAGAAGATCGACATCAACGAGCCTTCGGTCGAGGATACGATCAAGATTCTCGCTGGTCTGCGCGGTGCCTTTGAAGAGCATCACAAGGTGCGCTATTCGCCGGATGCCCTGAAATCGGCGGTGGAACTGTCGACCCGCTATATCAACGACCGCAAGCTGCCGGACAAGGCGATCGACGTGATCGACGAAGTCGGCGCGATGCAGATGCTGTTGCCGCCCTCGCGCCGCAAGAAGATGATCACCGCCAAGGATATCGAGGCCGTGATCGCGACGATGGCGCGGATTCCGCCCAAATCGGTGTCCAAGGACGACAAGAAGACGCTGGAAAATCTGGAGAAGGATCTCAAGCGCGTGGTCTTTGGCCAGGACGAGGCAATCGCCAAGCTGTCGAGCGCGATCAAGCTGTCGCGTGCCGGCCTGCGCGAACCGGAAAAGCCGATCGGCAATTATCTGTTCAGCGGCCCGACCGGCGTCGGCAAGACCGAAGTCGCGCGGCAATTGTCGTCGATCATGGGCATTCCGCTCAAGCGCTTCGACATGTCGGAATATATGGAGCGGCACAGCGTCTCCCGTCTGATCGGCGCGCCTCCGGGCTATGTCGGCTATGACCAGGGCGGTCTGCTGACCGATGCGATCGACCAGAACCCGCATTGCGTGCTGCTGCTCGACGAGATCGAGAAGGCGCACCCCGACCTGTTCAACATCCTGTTGCAGGTGATGGACAACGGCAAGCTGACCGATCATCATGGCAAGACGGTCGATTTCCGCAATGTCGTGCTGATCATGACGACCAATGCCGGCGCGTCCGACATGGCGAGGGAAGGCATCGGCTTTGGCAATATGTCCAAGGAAGATGCCGGCGACGAAGCGGTGAAGAAGATGTTCTCGCCGGAATTCCGCAACCGTCTGGATGCGATCGTGCCCTTCGCCTATCTGCCGACCGAAGTGGTGGCCCGGGTGGTCGAGAAGTTCATTCTCGAACTCGAGCTGCAGCTGGCCGACCAGAATGTCCATATCACGCTGGATGAGGATGCCCAGGCATGGCTCACCGAGCGCGGCTATGACAAGCTCTACGGTGCCCGTCCGATGGGCCGGCTGATCCAGGAGAAGATCAAGCAGCCGCTGGCCGAGGAACTGCTGTTCGGCAAGCTCAAGAATGGCGGCGAGGTCAAGGTGCATCTGAAGGACAATGCGCTGAGCTTCGAAGTCACCGCGGCCGCACCCAAGGCGAAGAAAAAGAAGGCTTCGGCGAAGAAGAAGGCCGACAGCAAGGCGAAATGACCTTCACGAACAGGCTTGAGAAAACGGCGTGGCTTATCCCACGCCGTTTTTTTGTGTCCATTGGACTGCTGGGCTGAATCCGGAAAATGCTAGCTGCTGCTGTCCATCCGTAGCGACCGCGTGGCATCGCTGATCAGGAAACGGGCTTCATCGGCGCGGATCTGCGCCAGCACATCGGGATCTGAAACCGCGGCAAGAAACGCATCATAATCGGCCTGTGTGGCGAAGTGGATTTCGGTGATGACATCGAAATCCGGATCGGCCTGGGTGGCGTCGATGCGGCTTTCCGAGCGATCGATATAATGGCGCTCATAATGGGCGAACATCGGCAGCAGCCGCTTGACCAGCGGCACATGACTCGCCTCGTAATAGGCGCGAAAATCCTCGGCGGAGATTTCCGGCTTTTTTGAAATCAGAAAAAAATGCTTGATCATCTTCGGCCTCCCGATTGGCATGAATGCCAATTCCGGGTCTATCCCGGCACGCTCCCCGGAATACCCTCAAAAATGCCAGCGCAGGTTTGAACCGGGCGGAAAGCCCCGGCAGCGCGTGTCAAGGTCGCGCGCAATCCATATTTACAACATACCGACTGGTTGGTATGTTGTAAATATGGAGACGAGTCGAACATTGCCCAAAAAATCCGGAGATGCCCGGACGAAGCTGCTGGATGCAGCGGTTGAGATCGTCCGCGAACAGGGCTTTTCCGCGACGTCCGTCGACCAGCTGTGCAAAAAGGCCGGGGTGACAAAAGGCGCCTTCTTTCACCATTTTGCCAGCAAGGAGGCTCTGGGTGCCGCGGCAGCGGACTATTGGACGGAGACGTCGAGCAATCTGTTTATGGAAGCAGATTATAACCGGCACGACGACCCGCTCGACCGCTATCTCGGCTATCTCGATTTCCGGGATGAAATTGCCACGGGCGAGGTAGCCGAATTCACCTGCTATGCCGGCACCAGTCTGCAGGAATGTTATGGCAGCAGCGACGCGATCCGGGATGCGGCCTATCAGAGCATCGCCGGCCACAGCGCCCGCCTTGCAGACGATCTCGACCAGGCCATCGCCAAATATGGAGCGCCCGAAGGCGTCACCGGCCTGTCACTGGGACTCTATACACAGGCAGTGCTGCAGGGCGCCTTCATTCTCGCCAAGGGCCAGGGCGATGCCGCGCCGGTACACGACGCCATTGCCCATTTGCGACGCTATATTCTGATGCTGTTTGGCCAGGCCGGATCAGGAGAAATTTAACAGCAAGAGCGGAGGAAGCTGATGTCAAAAGCAACAATCTGTCTTTGGTTTGACAAGGACGCCAGGGAAGCGGCGGAATTTTACGCGGCGACCTTTCCCGACAGCGCGGTTGGTGCCGTCCATAACGCGCCTGCCGACTTTCCCGGTGGCAAGCAGGGTGACGAGTTGACGGTGGAATTTACCGTGCTGGGCATCAACTGCATCGGGCTGAACGGCGGGCCGATATTTCCGCACAGCGAGGCCTTCTCATTCCAGGTGGCGACCGACAGCCAGGAAGAAACGGACCGCTACTGGAACGCGATCGTCGGCAATGGCGGTGCCGAAAGCGCCTGCGGCTGGTGCAAGGACAAATGGGGCCTCAACTGGCAGATCACGCCGCGCGTCCTGACCGAGGCGATGGCGCAGGGCGGCGACGTCGCCAGGCGCGCGTTCGAGGCGATGATGCCGATGACCAAGATCGATGTCGCGAAAATCGAAGCAGCAGTGAAAGGAGAATGAGCCATGCGTGTGATGGTATTTGTCAAGGCCACGGCAGACAGCGAAGCCGGATTGCCGACAACCGAAGACATGACCGCAATGTTTGCGGCGATGGGCGCGTTCAACGAGCAACTGGTCGAAGCCGGAATCCTGGTCGATGGCGACGGGCTCAAGCCCTCGTCATTTGGCAAGCGGATCGCGTTCGACGGCAATAGCCGGACGGTCATCGATGGTCCATTTTCCCCGTCAAACGAACTGGTCGCCGGCTACTGGATATGGAAGGTTGCCGACATGGACGAGGCGGTGGCCTGGGCGAAGCGCTGCCCGAACCCGATGCCGGGACCCAGCGAACTGGAAATCCGGCCTTTTTACGAACTGGAGGATTTTGGCGACGCGATGACGCCGGGACAGGCCGAACAGGAGAAACGGCTGCGCGAAAAACTCGAGGAAAAGGTCAGCTGACCGATCATCAGTAGGAGAAGGAAGATGAGCTATATTGACGGATTTGTGATCGCGGTACCGACCGCGAACAAGCAGAAATTTACCGACCACGCGTCCTATGCCGATGACATGTTCATCGAAATGGGCGCGCTCCGGGTGGTTGAATGCTGGGGCGATGATCTGCCCGACGGCAAGACCACCGATTTCCGGATGGCGGTCAAGGCAGAGCCGGAGGAGACGGTGGTCTTCTCGTGGGTAGAATGGCCGGACAAGGCGACCCGCGACGCCGCGATGAAGAAATTGATGGACCCCGACAATATGGATCCGCGCATGGATCAAACCAAAAATCCGATTCCATTCGATGGCAAGCGGATGATTTTTGGTGGCTTCGAACCGGTTGTGGACGTCAAGGGAGACGGGCAATGACCAACAAGCACGGCGATTTCATCTGGTATGAACTGCTGACGCCCGATCAGGATGCGGCCCGCTCTTTTTACGAGAAAGTGGTGGGATGGACAATCGACAAGGCCGCCGACAACGAGATGGATTACCGCATGATCAACAGCGCCAGCGGGCCGATTGCGGGATCGATAACGCTGACAGCTGATATGCAGTCTGGCGGCATGCAGCCCTGCTGGCTCGGCTATATCACCGTCGACAATGTCGACGAGGTGGCAGAGGCGACAACAGCGGCGGGTGGGAAAATCCATATGGAACCGCACGATCTGGAAGGTGTCGGGCGGATCGCCTTTCTCGCCGATCCTTCGGATGCGCTCTTCTATGTGATGAAGCCTGTCCCTCCGGCAGACAATCCGGATGCGTCAAGCAACAGCTTTGCGGCCACAGAGCCGATGGTCGGCCATTGTGCCTGGAACGAGCTGGCGAGCAGTGATCCGGCAGCGGCGCTCAATTTCTATCACGATCTGTTCGGATGGGAAAAGGACGGCGAAATGGATATGGGGCTGATGGGCAAATATGAATTTCTCCGCCACGACCACATGATCGGAGCGGTGATGCCCAGACCACAGGAACTGCCGGTCTCTGCCTGGACTTATTATTTCCGCGTGCCCGATATCGATGCTGCAGCGGACACAATCGAAAAGGAAGGCGGTCAGATCGTGCAGCCGCCGACCGAGATTCCGGGCGGCGATTATTCGCTGACCGCGATCGATCCGCAAGGCGCGAGATTTGCGCTGGTCGGCGCCCTGTAGCAGGAGAGGAAGAGCAAGGGGATGGCCAAAATGGATTGACAGCCTGCCGATTGTTCCCAATATGTTCTCCTTTTTGCGAGGGAGAGACGCCATGAGCCTGAAATTCTACACAAACCCGATGTCGCGGGGCCAGATTGCCCGCTGGGCGCTCCACGAGGTCGGCGCGGACTATGACCAGGTGCTGTTGGAATATGACACGACCATGAAGGCCGAGGAATATTTGAAGGTCAATCCGATGGGCAAGGTGCCGGCGATTGATCATGATGGCAAGATCGTCACCGAGGGCGCCGCCATCTGCGCCTATCTGGCCGAGGCCTTCCCGGACGCCGGACTGGCCCCGACGGCAGACGAACGCGCGGATTATTTTCGCTGGCTGTTCTTTGCTGCCGGGCCGCTGGAAGCCGCAATCACCAACCGGTCGATGGGCTTTGAAGTGGCCAAGGACAGGGAGAGAATGGCGGGCTATGGCAATTATGACCAGGTGGTCGACGTTCTTGATGCGAAATTTCAGACCGATGCCTATGTCTGCGGTGCCCGCTTCACCATGGCCGATGTCTATGTCGGGGCGCAGGTCGTGTGGGGCACGCAATTTGGCACCCTGCCCGAGCGGCAATCCCTGCTGGACTATGGCAAGCGCGTGACCGACCGGGATGGCTATCGCGCGGCCAAGGCGGTGGATGATGCGCTGATCGCCGAAAACAGCTGAGCCTCGGAATCAAAAAAGGCCGGAGGGTGAACCCGTCCGGCCTTTTTGTCATGATATCATAAGCTCATTCGCCGGGAACGGGCTGCGCATAATCCAGCGTCGGCTGATTGGTTTCGGTTCCCGTTTGCTCGAGCACCGTTGCCGGTGGACTGATCTCGGCGGCAGGATCGCCATATTGCACCTGCCATGCCTTGAGATCGCGCTGATATTCCTCATAGGCGAGATAGAAATCGGTGAACGGCCTTTCCAGTTCGGGCAGTGCCCGCTGCGCAAATGCGTCGAGGTCGGCTGACTTGGTGACAATGGCGCGCTGGCTGATCTGAACGGCCTGGTCACAGAAGGGACGGCGCAACGGGGAAAAGGACCAGTAATTGTAGAGCTGGGTCTGGTGCCGGTCGTGCTCCGCCTTGTAATCGGCACCGATCTCGCGCTGGAACTTCCGGATAATCGCACTGTTCGCATTGCTTAGCGAGGCGCTGTTATTGGTGATAAAGGCGTTATAATCGCCAACCAGGCGTTCATACAGCGGCCCGGTGCAACTGAGGGCGGCGACATTCAGGGCCGCCCGTACGTGCCACAGGGTCTCCAGCGGTCCGAGATCGCGGTTGATGGTGTCGCGCAGTCCGTCGGTCCGCAGCATCGGCACAATCGTCAGGTTGCTGGCACCAAAGGGCGGGGTCGGCGCGCGCGGCGTATATTGCGGCTGGACAACCGGCGGTGGCGGTGGCGGCGGGGGTGGCGGCGTTTGGCAGGCAGCGAGCGCCGCCAGGCCACCGGCGATCAATAATAAGCGCAAATCCTTCAAACGCAGCATTGTGATACTCTCCAAAAACAACAGCCGTTTCTTTATGATTCAGACCGGCGCTTGTCCAGCATTTGCGATCAAATCTCGATCAGCCGCCAAACAAAAAAGCCCGACAGTTTCCTGCCGGGCCTTTTCTATACTGTTGGTCAGCGTTTCTGCCGTGCCGCCTATTCCTGGTTGCCCATGAAATAGAGCAGGAACTGGAACATGTTGATAAAGTCCAGATAGAGGCTGAGCGCGCTCAACACGACGGTTTTCCCGACCATGTCGGTTCCGGCCACATATTGATACATGCTCTTGATCCGCTGCGTGTCATAGGCAGTGAGGCCAGCGAAGATCAGCACGCCAATCGCGCTGATCACCAGCTGCATCATCGTCGACTGCAGGAAAATATTGATCACCATCGCGACCAGCAAGCCAACCACACCCATGATCAGAAAGCTGCCCATGGCGGACAGGTTTTTCTTGGTTGTGTAGCCGTAGAGGCTAAGACCAAGGAAGGCTGCAGCGGTGGCAAAGAAGGTCTGCGCAATCGACGCACCGGTATAGACCAGGAAGATGGTCGACATCGACAGGCCCATCAGCGCCGCGAAAGCCCAGAACATCGCCTGGATCGTCATGGTAGAGAATTTATTCTGACCGTAGCTCATCGCAAAAACGATCGCGAGAGGCGACAGAATGATCAGCCATTTCAGCGGACCGCCGCCGACCATGATGTCCTGCGCCAGGCCAGAGCTGGCAAAGAGCATCGCAACGATGCCGGTCAGCAGGACGCCGCTGGCCATGTAATTATAAACCTTGAGCATGTACGTCCGCAGGCCCGCGTCAAACGCAACCTGCGTCTGCGATGGGGTGCCAACAGGGGCCTGCCCGAAGGTTGTTCTTGGATCTTGCCAAGCCATAAATCCATACTCCTCAAATTAGCGAGCCGACAAACCGGCTCTCTATGCTTCCAATATCGGGCAAGCGCGCCTGTTTTTCAAGGGAAACAGGAATGGGTTTGCGAAATACTATCAATGGTTTCGATAGATATGGTCTATCGGCTTGTGCCGGATATTGCTAGACACCAAGGACGGCGGGCTGACTGCATAATCTCCGGCACGCTGCACCGCGTTGCGCGCTCGAGCAGATCAGGCGGTTTCCAACCATTTTCTGATGGTGGTTGCCGCCTCGGTGACCTCCGCCCAGGTCTGGTCAAATGCATTGTCGCGGCCGTAATAGGGATCGGCGACATCGTCCCCTTCCCTGCCCGGCACATGGTCGAACAGCAGCGAAAGCTTTGCCGTCGCTCTGGCCGGACGGATCGCGGCCAGGTCGCGAAGATTGTCATTGTCCAGCGCAATGATATGATCAAAATCGCGAAAATCCGAAGCGGTCACCTGCCGCGCGCGCAGATGACCGATATCGACGCCGTTTCGGGCAGCGACCGCCTGCGCACGTTCGTCCGCCGGCTGTCCGGCATGCCAGTCGCCGGTACCGGCAGAATCGATGACCACATCCAGCCCGGCGCGGGCGCATTCGTGGCGCAGGGCGGCCTCGGCCAGCGGTGACCGGCAGATATTGCCGAGGCAGACGAACAGCACCGACTGGCTCATTGGCTGGAGCGCAGCTTTCCGATCAGCCGAATCCGGTCAGCGACCACCCACAAAGACGCCGCAGGCCAGGCGCCCGCCGCTGTCGCCCGACGGGTCGGTCTTCAGATCATCGGCACCTTCGTGAACCACGAAAGCCGCACCATCGGTGTCCAGCAGCGGATTCTCGCCATCACTGAGAGTGGCGCCCTGAATGGTGGCCTGCAGCGAGCCGGTTCCGTCCGGGCCAATGTCGAGATTGAAGAAATCGCCGGCATGGGCACCCTGCGGATTGTCAAAACCATGTTCTTTGCCGGCCGGGTTCCAGTGGCCGCCGGCGGATTTGAAATCGGGGCCGTCGCATTTTCCGGTCTGGTGAATATGCGCGCCATGCGGACCAGGCGACATGCCCTGGGCCTTGATATTGACGAGCAGACCATTGTCACCCTGCGCCACGATCACTTCGCCATATTGCGTCTGGTCGGCACCGACCAGCTGCGCCCGCGCGACATTGCCACTGACTTCGCCCGGCGATTCGCCTTGCGGGCTACACCCGGCAATCACGAGGGACAACAGGGCAAGACCCGACAGTGTGATGGAATGCTGACGCACGAAGCTTCTCCTTGATTTCCTTATCATTGCTTGCATGATAGCAGCCGATCCGCTCGCTTGGAACCTTTTGTTCCGCTCGCCTGCCTTTTCCGCGCCGAAGGAACCCGATTGTCCGCCATGCTCTATCTCATCGCCCTGGGCTCGAACCAGCGCCACCGGCGCCTCGGGTCGCCGCGCGACGTGATCCACGCGGCATCGCGGCGGCTGGGCGATGAAGGGCTGCAGATCATCGCAATATCCCGCCCGATCGCCTCGCGTCCGGTCGGTCCGTCGCAGCGCTCTTATGCCAATGCCGTGGCGGTCATCGAGACACATCTCTCCCCTCCGGCGCTGCTGGCGCTGCTCAAGCGGATCGAATCGGCCCACGGGCGCCGCACCGGCCAGCCCTGGTCACGCCGGGTGCTCGATCTCGATATCATCCTGTGGAGCGGCGGTGCCTTTGTCAGCGACCGCCCTGCCCTCACCATACCGCATCCGCTGATGCGCGAGCGCGGCTTCGTTCTGGGCCCGGCCGCAGAAATCGCGGGCGATTGGCGCGATCCGCTGACCGGCCTGACGATCGCTCAGCTGGCCAGCCGCAACCGGCGCCCCCGGAAACGACCGGAAAAAGCGCCAAAGCCGCTTGACCACGCAACAAAGCGTCCCTAGGGAAGCGCTTCCCGAAGGCTTCGTGCACTGCACCAGCCGATCGAGGGGCCCTTAGCTCAGTCGGTAGAGCAACTGACTTTTAATCAGTAGGTCGCTGGTTCGAACCCAGCAGGGCTCACCATTATTTCAATGTGTTACCGTCTTCCTCCGTTCTAAAATTGAAATTAGAACGGTTTTTAGAACGGTAAACTTCAATCCATCAATCTGCACGGCTGAGACATATGGGTCGATAGGATTCATAAGGCCACGCTCGGTAGCCATGCAGTGCAGTCAACGACAGAACTCCGCTAATATCGGCGGCGGAACCGAGTACCGGAAACCTGGATGGCTCTCCACCCGGCGCTGGCGAACTGCTTCGCCAATCAGCATCAGGGCAGGGCCCTCTCCCAGGGCAGATTTTGCCGAAAGCGCCAACAGGTCAAGGCTCGTACTGAACTGCCGTTCTTGGGGCAGGCTGGCGTTTTCGACCAAGAGCACGGGGGTGTTTGTGGGCAAGCCAGCTTCGACAAGCTGGCGTGAAATGGTCGCCGCGGCCGCTTTGCCCATATAGATCGCGAGCGTTGCCTTGGGATCCGCGAGCGCCTGCCAATCGAGATCGAGCTCTTCGCCCGCTTTTGCATGAGCGGTTACAAACACAAGTTTACGGGCGAGACCGCGCAGGGTGAGTGATATTCGGGCGCTTGCCGCGGCTGCCGACGCCGCAGTTATGCCAGGGCAAATGTGACAGACAATGTCACGCTTTTCCAGCGCATCCATTTCCTCTGCTGCGCGGCCAAAAATTCCCACATCGCCACCTTTCAGCCGAACCACTCGCTCCCCCGCCAATGCGGCTTCAACCAACATCTCGTTGATGCTGAACTGGTCTTTGGAATGACGGCCAGATCGTTTGCCCACGGGGACAAGTCGTCCTGAGTGCGGCGCAAGTTCGAGAACCCCTTCGCCAACAAGTGCATCGTAAAAGATGATGCTGGCGGCACGGATCAGCTTCTCGGCCTTTCGGGTGAGCAGGTCAGGATCGCCCGGGCCAGCGCCGACCAGCCAGACGGTTCCGGGCGGGATGATGGTGTCGCTCATTCTGCTGCCTCCAGTTTCGGTGCCTGTATTTCTGCCAGCAATTTTCGGATCGCCGGACGGCAACTGCCGCAATTTGTCCCGGCATCGAGCGCAGCACCAACCTGTTCCACGCTGGCGATAGACTGGCCGGCGATGGCTCGGGCGATTTGCTTGGCGCCGACATTGAAACAAACGCAGACGGTCGGTCCCTTGTCCGGCTCGGCGATCTTTGGCCGGGCCGCGAGCAGGGCTGCCGTATCCGGCTGCTCATCGCTGACCAGCTGCCTTGCGATCCAGTCACGGGAGGGCAAATCCCCCTTGCGCGTCAGGAAGAGCGCCGCAGCAAGCCGGCCTTCTCGGTCGCGAACGGCTATCCGGCGCATACCCCGTTGCCTGTCGACTGCTTCGATCCGTTCGCCATCCGGGAGCAGGCCTTCCAGATCGATAGCGCCGTCGCCCGCCAGTTCGACCAGCCAGCCGCCCGCGATTCTGGCGCTGGTCCAATATGTGGCCGGCGGCAGCGCCGGACGGTCGGTAGAAACCAGAAATGCGCGCCACTCGGGTTTCATGGCAGCGAGATTGCAGGGACTGTTTTTGAACGCGGGCTGTCCGGATACCGGATCGACGGTTTGATCCGGAAGCCGGTTCGCGCGGCCGCCGTTGCTCAGCTGATCGGTCCAGTGCATCGGCGCAAAAACCTCACCCGGTCGCTGGGCGCCAGAAATCCGGACCCGAAATATGCTTTCCCCTTGTTGCGTGAGGACCTTCGCGAGACTGTCTTCTGCCAGTCCGCGAGCAGACGCATCGCGCGGATGTATTTCTATCAGGGGTTCGCGGCGATGCTGGAACAGGCGTGGACTCAGTCCCGTACGGGTCATGCTGTGCCACTGGTCGCGGTATCGTCCGGTATTCAGCGTCAACGGAAAATCGGGGTCATGGGCCTTGACGGGCGGCGGTGCCACAGCCACCAATCGGGCCTTGCCGTCGGGCATCATGAACTTGCGGTCCGCGAATGGCGACGCGCCGCCCCAGGATTTGGGCATCCAGGCATCATAATCGGCGTCACTTGTCGCCGCCCATTCCGACAAATCAAGCTTTCGCTGGCCATGATTGCGATAGCCGGTCTGGGCCGCATATTCCCTGAAGATGGCGGCGGCGTTTTCGAATGAAAATGCAGATTCATGGCCCATCCGGCGGGCGACCTGCTGGACCATCCACCAGTCCGCTCTGGCCTTTCCCGGGGCTGCAAACATGGCCCGCTGGCGGCTGATGACCCGTTCGCTGTTGGTTACGGTCCCGTCTTTCTCCCCCCAGGCAAGTGCTGGCAGCTTTACATCCGCCAACACTGCGGTGTCGGTCTCGGCCATCACATCCGACACCACGACGAAATCACACCGTTTCAGTGCCTCGCGGACATAATTTGCATCCGGCATGGAGACGGCTGGATTGGTAGCCATGATCCACATTGCCTTGATCCGCCCTTCGTGCACATCTCGGAACATATCGACCGCCTTGCGACCCGGTTTCCGCGCGACAGTCGGACTGTTCCAGAATGTTTGCGCCGCATCACATTCGGCGTCCGAGAATCCCATATGCGCAGCAAGCATCGAGGCCAGCCCGCCGACCTCGCGTCCGCCCATGGCATTGGGCTGTCCGGTTATCGAAAAGGGTCCTGCGCCCGACTTGCCAATCCTGCCCGTTGCGAGATGCAGGTTGATGATGGCATTGCCCTTGTCGGTGCCGCCGATCGATTGATTTGCGCCTTGACTGAACAGGGTGACCATCTTCGGATGGACCGCGACGAGATCGACCAGTTGCTCCAGCAATACCGGGTCGACGCCAGCCGATTCTGCATCGCCGGAGATATTGTCCCAGAACTGGTCCGGGGCCTTGACATGGTCGCACAGGAAGCGCTCGTCGAGCCGATCCCGACTTTGCATTGCCAGCAAAAGCGCATTGAAAAGCGCGACATCTCCATCGGGAGCGATCGGCAAATGAAGGTCGGCACATTCTGCCGTTTCGGTGCGACGCGGGTCGATGACCACCAGCTTTGTGCCCCGCTCAGCGCGCGCCTTGACGATCCGTTGCCAGACAACCGGATGACACCATGCGGTGTTCGACCCGACGAGCAGGATGAGATCGGCTGCATCGAGATCGTCATAGCTGCAGGGAACGATATCTTCGCCAAAAGCGCGGCTGTGGGCAGCGACGGCACTGGCCATGCAAAGGCGGCTGTTGGTGTCGATATTGGCGCTGCCGACAAAGCCTTTCATCAGCTTGTTGGCGACATAATAATCTTCGGTCAGCAGTTGACCGGAAACATAGAATGCCACGCTATCCGGGCCATATTTGCGCACCGTTTCGGCAAATCGCGCGGCCACCAGATCAAGAGCTTCGCTCCATTCTGCCAGTCTTCCCCCGATTTCCGGGTAGAGCAGCCGCCCTTCCAGACTGACCGTTTCCGCCAGATGAGTGCCCTTGGAACAAAGCCGTCCGAAATTGGCCGGATGATTCTCGTCCCCTTTGATAATGGCCTCGCGTTCACCGGTGATTTCGGCTTTGATCCCGCAACCAACGCCGCAATAGGGGCAAGTGGTGCGAACCTGCGTCACGCGACCCCGGCCAGAGCAGCGGCACGTTCAATGTAAATACGACCCGCGTCGATTTTTACCGGAATGACCGGAACACAACCCTTGTCTGCACCCAGAGCCTGGCCCGTGACCAACGAAATGCGCCAATTGTGGAGCGGGCACGTGACGCTGCTGTCATGGACGATCCCCTGACTCAGCGGCCCCGACTTGTGCGGGCATTTGTTCGCCAGCGCGTGAATCGCACCGGTCGATGTCCGGAATATCGCAATTTCCTGACCGCCCTGTACCGGCAGAGTTCTGGCACCAAGGGCAGGCAGCTGCTCGACGGGACCGATATCAATCCATTTTGCGTCCTCCATCATGCAGGCTCCAGGACAGCAAAGGGCCGGATTTCGGCGATATGTTTGTGGAGGTGGCTCTCCGAGCCTGCCGCGCGCTCCGCCCAGGGATCCTTCTGATGCACCGATTGCGCAAACAGGAATCGTTTCTGCAGCGCCTTGCGACCTTCATTATCTTCAACAATGCGGCCCTTGATATAATCCATGCCGACCCGCTCTACCCACGGCGCAGTGCGATCGAGATAGCGTGCCTCTTCCCGGTAAAGCTGGATGAAAGCGGCAATATATTCGAGCGCGGCTTCCTCGGTTTCGACCTTGCAGAGAAAATCGGTGCCCCGCAGGTGAATGCCGCCGTTGCCGCCGACGCTTATCTCATAGCCGCTGTCGACGCAGATGATGCCCAGGTCCTTGATCGATGCTTCGGCGCAGTTGCGCGGGCAGCCTGACACCGCGATCTTGAACTTGTGCGGCATCCAGCTGCCCCAGGTCATTTTTTCGGCCTTGATGCCGAGGCCGGTCGAATCCTGCGTGCCAAAGCGGCACCATTCGCTGCCGACGCAGGTTTTTACCGTGCGCAGCGCCTTGCCATAGGCATGGCCCGATACCATGCCGGCCGCATTGAGATCGGCCCAGATGGACGGCAGGTCTTCCTTCCTGATACCGAAAATGTCGAGCCTTTGGCCGCCCGTCACCTTGACCAGCCGCGCCTGATATTTATCGGCGGCATCGGCAATCGCGCGCAGTTCATCGGGCGTGGTAATCCCGCCCCACATCCGCGGCACCACGGAATAGGTCCCGTCCTTCTGGATATTGGCGTGCATCCGTTCATTGACGAACCGGCTTTGCGGATCTTCCTCATGTTCGGTTGGCCAGGCGCACAGCAGATAATAGTTGAGCGCCGGTCGGCAGGAGGCACAGCCATCGGGCGTCGTCCAGTGTAATTCCTGCATCACCTGTGGAATGGATTTCAGGTCCTTGTCGAGAATATTGCGCCGTACGTCTTCATGCGTGAAGCTGGTGCACTTGCACATTGGCGTGACCGTCCGTTCACCGCCGTAATCGTCACCCAGTGAAAGGTTGAGCAAACTCTCGACAAGTCCGGTACAAGAACCGCAACTGGCCGACGCCTTGCATCCGGCGCGGACGCTATCGAGGTCACGGGCGCCACCGTCGATGCACGCGACCACCTGTCCCTTGGTAACGCCGTTGCAGCCGCAGATTTCTGCGTCAGGGGACAATGCTGCAACGGCGCTGTCAGGGTCCAGCGTGGTGTCTCCTGATGCGAACGCCTGGCCGAAGATAAGTGCTTCGCGGATATCGGATATATTTTCCCGGCGTTTCAAGAGGTCGAAATACCAGCTGCCGTCGGCGGTGTCGCCGTACAGCACGGCGCCGATCAGCCGGTCTTCCTTCACAACCACCCGTTTGTAAACGCCGCGGGAAGCATCGCGCATGACAATATCCTCGGTGTCGTCACCGCCGGAAAAATCGCCCGCAGAAAACAGGTTGATGCCGGAGACCTTCAACTTGGTCGCGGTAACCGAACCGGCATAGCCGGAAGGATTGTCGGTCAGGAAATCCGCCAGTGCACGACACATTTCCCACAGGGGTGCCACCAGACCGTAGCAGGCACCGCGATGCTGGACGCATTCTCCGACCGCCAGAATTGCCGGATCGCTGGTTACCATATGATCGTCAACGACGATGCCGCGCTCGACTTCCAGTTCCGCCAGCCTCGCAAGATTGATTGACGGCTTGATCCCGACCGCCATCACCACCAGGTCGGCGTCGATTGTCGTCCCGTCCTTCAGCTTCACACCAGTGACATGGGATTCACCCACGATTTCGGCAGTATCGGCCTGTGTGACAATGGTTTGTCCCCGCCGCTCCAGCTCGCTTCGCAAGAGGAATCCCGCCGCTTCATCCAGCTGCCGCTCCATCAGGGTCGGCATGAGGTGCAGGACGGTAACCTGCATACCGCGCAGGGACAGGCCATGAGCAGCTTCCAGACCCAAGAGCCCGCCACCGATGACAACGGCGTTGCCGCCGGCCTCTGCTGCGGCCAGCATCTTGTCGACATCATCCAGATCACGAAAGGTGATTACCCCCGGCAGCTTGTGTCCGGGCACCGGAATGATGAACGGATCGGATCCCGTGGCAATCAGCAGGCGATCATAGGGGGTGACCCGGCCCGAGGCACTGACCACCTCCCTGGCTTCGCGCTTGATCGCGATAACCGCCTCCCCGCTGACCAGTTCTATGCCATGGTCGTCATACCAGTTCTGGTCATTGATGATGATGTCTTCGAACGTCTTTTCCCCGGCGAGGACCGGGGACAACATGATCCTGTCATAGTTTACCCGCGGCTCCGCCCCAAAAATGGTGATGGCATAGCGTGCCGCATCGCGCGCCAGGATTTCTTCCACCGCGCGACAGCCGGCCATACCGTTGCCGATCACAACCAGCCTTTCGCGGGCTTGCGCGGCAGCAATTTCCTGCTTGTTGTCCATTGTGACCGGTGCGTTCATTTAGATATTCCCGATGTTAGAAAGCATAGCCCAGCCGCAGCCAGAATTTTTCGGTGTCGACGGCAAAGCTGTCCGCATCATATTTGGCATATTTGAGACTCACGCCGATGACGCTGATCTTGAAATCCAGAGCCGCGTCGAACTCCGTTCCATAACTCACGCCGCCGGCATCGCTGTCGAACTCGTGATAGGCTGCGCTTGCGGTAAAGCCGCCGAACAGGTTCACCTTCTTGCGCAGGCTGATATATTTGTCCTCGACTCCGGCCGGCGGCGTGCTCAGGAACATGTCCGCCCATCCGTTGAACTTGTGCAATGTCGCCAGTGGTGTCTGAAACCGGTTGCCCGCGCCGTCGCTGCCCAGATTTTCATAGCCCAGGGTCAGGCCGAAGCCGGCAATGGATGTGCCAATGGAGCCGGCGATATAGTCGACGGAATAATCATTCGGATTTGCCTTGTAATCCTTTTGCACAGCATAGCTGGCAGCCAATTCCAGCGCGAAGCCCTCTGCCACAGGGATTTTCGCGGTCGCGCGCAGGCCGTACGTTGCAGAAGAACTCAGGGATACCGGTTGGCCGGCATCATAGTTGAGCAGATAGGCAAAGCCTTTCAGACTGACCGGGTCGGCGTTCAATCCTGCTCCGAGAAAGATGAAATTCCCGTCGAAAGCTTCGCGGGCACCGGCATCGGCACCAAATATCGTGCGCTGGGAAATCGCGTAGGTTGCGTCCAGCGTCAGCGGTTTCAGCGCCGTCACCGAAGCACTGACAGCGTCGAAAGTCTGCTCATTCTGGCGCCAGCCGACACTGCCGACAAAACGCTGGTCATCGATATTGATCCGCTGACGACCAATGGTAACACTGCCCTTGTCCTTCCGGGCAAACTTCAGCTGGATGCGGTTGAGCTCGATATTTTCAGGATCGGCAACCACCGAGAAGGGCTCGATGCCGTTGCCGGCATTGGTATCGTTGAAATCATTGATGATGCCCAGCGTTGCTTCGCTTTCGACCAGAAACGAAATGCCGATATCGCTGGCCAGTTCCAGACCGGCCCTTGTCCGCAAGGTGAGGGCATCTGCATCCGACAGGGGCTGGTCGACATGTTCATAGGCCAGTCGCGCGTCAAAAATGGGATCCAGGGTCAAGCCAGCGGCGATAACAACGGGATCCCCGGTCTTTGCCTGAGCAACGGATGGCGTGACCATTGCCGCAGATGACAATGCCAGACAGGAAATTATGTTTCTTCTTTTCATCATTCACCCCTTGAAAACTGAATTGTTTCTTTCGGGCATCCTCACTGTTCAGGCCGCCTCTTTGGACGGATCCTTGCTGTTTCCATGTTCATATTCGGTCAGAAATTGCAGCACCTGCTGCCGGTAGGTGTAGAATTTCGGATGCTCGAGCAACGCCTTGCGGTCACGTGGGCGCGGCAGGTCGACGTCCAGTATCTTGCCGATGGTGGCTTGCGGACCGTTGGTCATCATCACCACCCGGTCGGCGAGCAGAATCGCCTCATCGACATCGTGCGTGACCATGACGGTCGTGACCTTGGTCCGGTTCCAGACCTCGATCAGGACATCCTGCAAATCCCAGCGAGTCAGGCTGTCGAGCATTCCGAACGGCTCGTCGAGCAGGAGCAATTTGGGCGACAGCGCAAAGGCGCGAGCAATACCGACCCGCTGGCGCATGCCGTTGGACATGTCCGAGGCCATCTTGTCCATCGCATCGGCAAGACCGACACGCTCAAGATAATATTCGACGATGTCCGATCGTTCCGACGGCTTTGTGTGGGGATAGACGCGTTCGACACCAAGGCTGACATTCTGTCTGGCGGTCAGCCAGGGCATGAGCGAAGGCGACTGGAAGACGACGGCCTTGTCCGGTCCGGCGACATCGATTTCCCGGCCGTCCAAGATGATACCGCCGTCGCTGATTTCATTGAGCCCGGCAGCCATCGTGAGCACGGTCGATTTGCCGCAACCCGAGTGACCAATCAGCGAGACAAACTCACCCCTGTCCATTAGCAGATTCACGTCCTCGACGACGGTCAGCGGCCCCTTGACCGTCGGGTAAATTTTCTTGACCTTGAAGAGTTCGAGATAGCGGCTGGTAATCGGGCTTTTTGCGGCATCCAGATAGGCCTGCGGCAATGCTGCATCCTTGCCTTCCCGCGCTGCCGACAGGTCGAGCGGGGTGACGTCGGGCAAATCGACCGATTCGGTGGCTGTCACCTTTTGAGAGTGGCTCAAGAGATCGAGATAGCCGACAATGGTGTTGCGCAATGTTCTGTAGGCAGCATCTTCGTTCATCGCCTCGCGCTCGCGGGGACGTTCAATGTTTACATCGAATATCTTCCCGATGGTTGCCGATGGAGCAGGAGTCAGGATGGCGACGCGGTCCGCAAGCAGCAGGGCCTCATCGACATCGTTGGTCACCAGAACGATCGTGCGCTTCTCGTGCTTGCGGATGCGCTCGATCTCGTCCTGCAATTTGGCCCGGGTCAGCGCATCGAGCGCCGACAATGGCTCGTCCATCAGCAGGATTTCCGGCTCCATCGCGAGCGCCCGGGCAACAGCAACGCGCTGCCGCATGCCGCCGGAAAGCTGCGCCGGCTTGCGGTCCATGGCATGATCCAGGCCGACCAGCTCGATCTTCTGCCCGACCAGGGCCAGGCGCTCTTCCTTCGATTTTTCCTTGTGAACCGCGTCAACCGCCAGCGCGACATTGGCCTGAACGCTCAGCCATGGAAACAGTGAATAGCTCTGAAAGACCAGTCCGCGATCCTTACCGGGTCCCTTGCAGGGTTGGTCCTTGACCAGTACGTCACCGTCATCCGCCTCGGTCAGCCCGGCGATACAGTTGATCAGCGTCGTCTTGCCGGCACCTGAAAAACCGAGAATGGCAACAAATTCTCCTTCGGCGACGTCGAGATTGATGTTGTTGAGCACATTGGTGGAGATTCCCGAACCATCGGCATAGGATTTGCTGACGTTCTTGAGCGACAGGATGGGGAGCGAATGGTTCATGCTGCTCCCCCTCAAACCGTACGATTGCGGCTGGCAAAATTCTGCAGCAGCATCATGATTCGATCGAGTATGAAGCCGATCAGGCCGATCACGACGACCGCGAACATGATCCGGGCGAGTGACTGGCTGGACCCGTTCTGGAACTCGTCCCAGACAAATTTCCCCAGGCCCGGGTTCTGGGCCAGCATTTCCGCGGCGATCAGAACCATCCAGCCGACACCAAGCGACAGGCGCATGCCGGTAAAAATATAGGGAAGCGCCGATGGAAGAACCAGTCGGGTCAGCTTGGCGAACCATCCGAGGCGGAGCACCTTCCCGACATTCAGCAAATCCTTGTCGATCGATGCCGCGCCGATCGCGGTATTGATCAGGGTCGACCAAAGTGAACAGAGCATCACGACAATGGCGGATATGACAAAGCTTTTGGGCAGGCTCGGATCGGGATCGGTCATGGTCGCCGAAATCACCATCGTTACGATGGGAAGCCATGCGAGCGGGCTGACGGGTTTCATGATCTGCACGATCGGATTGATCGCGGCGTTGAATGTTTTCGACAGGCCGCAGATCAGACCGATCGGAACAGCGATAATCGTGGCCAGAAAGAAGCCCAGGGCAACCGTCGTCAGGGATGTCCATATCTGATCCAGAAAGGTTGGCGGTCCGGTAAATTCAAAGTTCCGAGTCGCCCCACCACTGGCCATCGCCGCTGCATTGCTGGCTTCCTGCGCAGCGTAGAATTCCGCTTCCCTGCCCTGGGCAGCCGACCATTCCTCATAAAGGGCAACGCCCTGCGCAGACACCTCGACCGGTCCGGGCAGGCTGCCGAGAGATGTGTCCACTTGCGGCGCGAGGACAGCCCACAAGGCGAGAAAGGCCAGAATGCCGATGGATGGTGCAGCCAGACCCTTCAGCCAGGCTGCCAGTTTTTTCGCGTCAATCGATCCGATCGCCACGGCCCTGGAAATTTTTTCGGCTTGTGCAGTCGCGTCAATCACGGGACTTGTTCCGCCACCCTCCGACGGTGCCGACGCTTTGCTGCCGCGATCGCTTTCGAATTTTTCTACAATGACAGTGGCCATGGGCTTGTTTCCTTCGATCATCGAACGCTTATTTGACGCCGGAAGCGGTCACTTTCTGACCTTTTTTCAATCCGATCGCGAATTTCGCGAGATAGGCATTGGGAGATTTTCCATCATATGTGACGCCGTCGATAAACCCCGTCTGCTCGCCCTTGAATCCGTCGGAATCCGGGATGCTGTCGGCAGGAATGACCCCCTCGTCCGCCAGCTTTCTCGCTGCAGCAAGATAGAGGTCGGGCCGATAGACCACCTTTGCAGTGTCAAAATACCATTGATCGGTCTGGTCTTCGGCAATCTGTCCCCAACGCCGCATCTGGGTGAGATACCAGATCGCATCCGAGTAAAAGGGATATCCCGCATGGTCGTTGAAGAAGATATTGAAGTCCGGGGCCGGACGCGTATCGCCGGCTTCAAAGGTGAACTGACCCGTCATCGACGCACCGATCACCGCCTCGTCCGCACCGACATAATTGGATCGTGCCAGAATCTTCACCGCCTCGGGGCGGTTCTTGCCACCGTCCACGTCCAGCCATTGCTGTGCCTTGATGATGGCGCGCAGCAAGGCCGCGGTCGTGGCCGGATATTTTTCGGCAAAATCCTTGCGCAGGCCCAGCACCTTTTCCGGGTTCTTCCGCCAGATCTCGTCATCGGTAATCACCGGAACGCCGATTTTCTTTTGCACAGCCGCCTGGTTCCAGGGCTCGCCCACGCAATAGCCATCAATCGTACCCGCTTCCATGGTGGCGGGCATTTGCGGCGGCGGCGTAACGGACAGCGCCGCCTCCGCTTCGACCGTTCCGGCAACGTCCCCCGGCGTATAATAGCCGGGCGAGATACCGCCCGCGGCCAGCCAGTAGCGCAGCTCGTAATTGTGGGTCGAAACCGGGAAGACCATGCCCATTTTGAACTGCTTGCCCTGCGATTTGTAGCTCGCAATAACCGGCTTCAGCACCGAAGCGCTGATCGGATGCTGCGGTTTCCCATCCGCATTTTTCTCGAGACCGGGTTCAATCTGATCCCAGACCTTGTTGGAGAGCGTGATCGCATTGCCATTGAGGTCGAGCGAGAGAGGCGCGATCAGATCGGCCTTGGTGCCGTAGCCGATGGTCGCGGCCAGTGGCTGTCCGGCGAGCATATGCGCGCCGTCCAACTGACCACCAATCACCCCGTCCAGCAGCACTTTCCAGTTCGCTTGAGGTTCCAGAGTGACATTCAGACCTTCTTCGGCGAAAAACCCCTTTTCCTTGGCAATCGCCAGCGGGGCCATATCGGTGAGCTTGATGAACCCGAGTTTCAAGGCCGGCTTTTCAATCGCGCCATCCACCGTCGCCATGTTCGCCGTCTCATCACTGTTCGACGATCCGCTTCCGCAAGCGGACAATGATACTGCGCATACGGCGACGAGAAGAAAGTTGCGGCGGTTCGTGTTCATTGCTCAATCCCTTTTTCTTGCCCGGGCGTCATCAGGGTGGAACGAAAAAAACACGCAAAAAAACCGCCTCAAGCGACAGTCGGTTGGACTGGCTTGGGCGGCGACATTGCCTATTCGATTGTATATCGTTCTACCATGCGTTCGCCCGTCATTGGACAAACCGGTAAATATGCTGTCGGGAAGATTTCCCGTGTCCAAACAAGTAACATCAGCCTGCCGGAAAAGGCAAGCAGAAATATTGCGCTGCAACAAAGTTCAGGATTTTGGCAATGAATCCAGATATTTCTCTACTTCGGTTGGATCGAAAATGCGGCCATCGAAGAAGGGATTTGCCCCCAATGTCAGCCGCCCCTGAGTCGAACCGACCGGCAGGCTGCCGGTAACACTGCCTTCCAGTTTTGCATTTGCGCCGGGAATGGGCGTGTCGAGCCCCTTCAGTGCCGTGCGATAGACATTCGGCTGAAACACCTGTTCGGCGCGCAACTGATCCTCCGCATCATAGGCCAGATGATCCCACCGCAGCATTTGTGAATAGAGCCATGCCGCCTGGCTTTTCCAGGGAAAGTTTGCCGCCTCCCGATACTGAAACATGAAATCGGGCACATCAATCGGCTGAGCGCCGGCGGTCAGCATGATCCGGTCCGAAATGGCCCGGTTTATCAGCGTCGCCGACCCGTCCAGATATTCCTTGCGCGCAAGTATCTCGGCATTGGCATCCCAGTTTTCCGGGTCGATAAAATGTTTGGCGGCAAAATGCAGCGCCCGAACCAGCCGTTCGATCTTGTCGCGATCGCCGACGAGTTTGTCGGCCGGCATCGCCAGCACTTTTTCGACTCCGCGCCTCCAGATTTGCGCCGTGACCAGAACGATCCGGCCGATGCCACGCTCCACGGCAACGCTGTTCCATGGTTCGCCAACGCATATTCCGTCCACCTCCGCATTCGCTAGCGCGTCGGCGGCAAAGGGCGGCGCAATGGTGACAATATCGACATCGGTATCGGGCGCGATGCCGCATTGTGCCAGCCAATATCGCAGCTTGTAATTGTGGCCGGAATAGCGATGCACCACACCGAAACGGATGCGATCTCCCGATCCCGCGCGTTTCTGGATTTCTGCCCGCAGCTTTTCTCCGACGGACACCGGATCGCCGAGCCTGCCAGCGGGCGCGACCTTGTCCGCCAGCGCATGGGACATGGTGATCGCATTTCCATTCAGCCCCAGGATAAACGGCACGGACAGGGCCTTGGCCGGTCGCCCACGGCCCAGCGTGGTGGCAATCGCAAGCGGCGCGAGCAAATGCGCGGCATCGGTATGGCCGTAGAGCAGCCTGTCCAGCACCGATGCCCAACTGACATCGCGGATCAGATTCAGGTGCAGCCCCTGCGCTTCGGCAAAGCCGTGCTCCTGAGCCAGAATGGGCAAAGCCGCATCCACCAGCGGCAGAAACCCGATATTCAGCTGGTCGTTGCTCACAGGCCGCCCCCCAATAATTGTTCAGCCGTGACAATGGCTTCCGCCACTTCTGCAATCCGCTTGTTGCTGTTCATCGCATGGTCGCGCAGCAGCTTGTGGGCTGCCGGTTCGCTGATGTTTCGATTCCTTATGAGGATTGTCTTTGCCTTGTCGATAACCGTGCGTTCGGACAGCGCATCGCGGGCTTCCTTCAGCTCTGCCTGCAGGCGTGAAAAGGCCTGGAACCGTCTCACGGCCAGATCCAGAATCGGCTTCATCCGCCGCGGGGAGAGCCCGTCGACAATATAGGCCGAAACTCCGGCATCAATAGCTGCGGCAATGGAATCCTCATCCGACTGTTCGACGAACATGGCGATCGGCCGGGAAACCGCGCGGCTGACGGCGAAATATTCCTCCAGCATGTCGCGCGAAGGGTTACCCAGATCGATCAGGATGACATCCGGATCGATCGCCTCAATCGCTCGTGCCATGCCAGAGCGTTCGGAAATTACAAAAACATCGCGCTCGCCCACTTCGGCAAGTCCGTCTTCAATTATAGCCGCGCGAACGGGGTTTTCATCGATAACAGCAATACGCAATTGCGACTCCGGGAGAGGGAGACTCCTTCAGCAGTTTAACGCCTTTTTGTTCGCACGTGCAACATGCACGATCAATCAATCTCGAGATGCCAATCGTGCTGGCCGATTTCCCTCTTTGGAAACCAAGGCCAGGCAGACGGATTCCTAACCAAATGTTGCCGTTCGGGCGTGAGCAAATCCTGAACCCTGAATGGCAGCTTTCAGGAAAGAATATGGATTCTTGGAAAGACGGCATTTGGGGCGCAAAGCTGCCGCTCAAGCAGCACTACGGCTTCGACGACAAACTGTCAGCAACATCCACAAAGATGCCACAAATTTGGGCCGGAAGGTAAGCGACGGCGCTAAGAATGCCGGAATTGCGCCATTTTCGATTGATGATGCCAGCCGCGTCGGCAATTGGCTGGCGCATATTTCCCTGTAATTCCAACAGCCTGCACCCCAACCGACGGCGGTGCTTTTATCTTGCGATACACCCTACCTTCCTAGCCGTCTGCTCCTGACACCTAAATTCGGGCGTGCAATATCGTTCCATAGGGGGTTCCTTCGTACATAGGAGGCCTTCTGGTGGTGTGATAATCGGGGCAAGCGTGAATGGTAGTCAGTGCATGTCGCGGCGGGCAGCGCAGTGGGTTTTCGCAGGTCAAATATTGCACCGTCCACGGTCTGGAACGAAGAACGTTCGCGCGCTGGCTGAACGTGCTGATCGATGCGAAAATGACCAAATTGCGTGTCGAGCGCGTGGCTTTGGACCGCAAGCGAGCCCGCACCAAGAAGGGTTGGAAGCTGACCACCGACCGCCGCAACCGGGCAGCACAGGCGTTCTGGGCGATGCATGCGGCAGCCTTGAACTGGAGCGGAATGAGCGTCAGGGAATATGCAATCGCGCTTCGAATATCGCAGTTCAGTCTGCGCAGCTGGCGCGATCTTATTGCCGACGAGGAACTCCTGATCGACTGGCGTGCGCAGCTTCATGCCAGCGCGCGATCGCAAATAAGCACTGGTGCTAGCAGCGCTGCTAACAGTGATGCTGCCGGTTACGATTTGAAAGAGGCACCGAGGGAAGCGCGGCGCTAAACATTTTCTTCGAGCTTGGCGATGCGCTCCGTACAAATTGTGTGAACGACGCGCCCAAGTTCCTCAACACATGCTCCAAGCCAAGCCAGCTCTTCCTCGCTAATGCGGTAATGCTTCGAGTAACGCGCCTTCACATATGCTTCTTTCAGCTTTTCGAAACGCGCTCGGTCCGCACGTAACTCGCGCGGCCAGCAATCGACAAGGCGCATATCTAGACGCTCCGCCTGCGTTCTCAGAAAGCCAAGATTGTGCACATGTGGCGTGTAAAATGAGCAAACAAGCAGGACAGTGTGATACATTCGCTCTGCCGATTGGTGCAAATCAAAGACTGCTTTTTTGGGTTTACCTCGTGCAACAGCATCGCGGTAACCGTCATAAAAATCCGATGCGCTCGGCAGCCACTCCTCAAAATACTCCCTCGCCATAGCGAGAGCCTGCTCTGGCGTCTTGGGCTTGGGAACGTGAAGTTGGCGGTCATCGGCCTCATAAAGCGCAATCCCGTCCTTTGCGACGTCCATGAAGAAGTAACGGCCGTGCGCGAGGCCGTCATTCACTTCGCCGAGCGTGTGGACAATGAAGTTGACCGGCGTGCGCAGCGTCTTGTCGATGGCCAGTTCGCGCATCAGCCGGTTGTCGAGCTTCAGCCAGTAATCGACCTTGTCGGTCAGCCGCTTGTCATTGACGATGATCAGGATGTCGAAGTCCGAGCGATAGCCTTTGGCGGTGTGGGGTTCATCAACCCAGCCGCCGCGTGCATAGCTACCATAGAGAATGATCTTCTCAATCTTCCCTTTCTTCTTCCACTCGTGCTGCGCCAGCGCCAGCGCGTCTTCGAACTCTTCGAAGATGATCGCCTTCACGCGGTCAATCTCGCGTTGCTTGGCTGCCGGAAGGTGATCGAGGTCAGTGCGCATGGTGCTGCTCACTCTTAAAGTTTGATGCCGTGTTGGCAAGCATCAACGCGCAGGGATGACGCGCCACCGCCAAGCGCGTCATCACTGCGCTTGTCAAACGGGCGATTCCGATCATGTCTATACCAATATATGGGGATGGCTTGGTTTCGGGCAATCGGAACGGCGGCATGATCTGACGACACATTGCTCACCCTGCGCAGTCCGAGCGCTGCGACACCTGATCGGTGAACGCCAATAGATAGTCCGCTGCCTTGCTGGCCTGACTGGCGGCTTTGAAAATGGCGCGATTGTCCTGCCGCAACACTGCCAGCCATGAACCGAGATAATCGGCATGGCGTACGGTCGGCACGATACCGAGCGCAGCGCAAAGAAAAGCCGATGCGAGTTCGGCGCAAAGTTCCTCCCGCGCATAAAGCGCGGTCCCGAAATTGCCCGACTGATCGCGGCCAAGGCGGGTCTTGTGGCCCGTCCAGTGCGAGTTATGCCGATATCGGCATAATGGTCATAATGCCGTAACCGGGATTATGCCGCATGGCCTCCACTGGAGGTTTAATTTCCGGGCTTTGGCCATGCGGCGGTTCGGCATAATCAGAGCCCTTCGAGGAACGCGAGGAGGCCATCATCAGGCC